>Ga0209460_1000721_pt1 | contig 25827 bp, 24 predicted proteins | sample EBPBio132013_DNA_FD_185868 | JGI IMG/M metagenome (GOLD analysis project Ga0209460, IMG submission 185868) | Wastewater treatment Type I Accumulibacter community from EBPR Bioreactor in Madison, WI, USA - Reactor 2_5/13/2013_ DNA (SPAdes)... | ecosystem: Engineered > Bioreactor > EBPR >... | reverse complement strand
CGCGCCACCCGCCCCAGCGCCGGCAGCAGATCCAGCACCGGCCACCAGGCCGACCCCGCCAGCGGCACCAGCTCCAGCAGAACAACCGGCAGCGGACACCCCAGCGCCAGCGCCAGCGGCACCAGCTCCAGCGCCAGCGCAGCCGATCAGAATCATACCGCCGCCCCGGAGGAAGATCCGCACCATCGAGGATTTAGCCGACTACCAGCCGCCGGCAGCAGATCCAGCACCGGCCACCAGGCCGACCCCGCCAGCGGCACCAGCTCCAGCGGCAGCGGCCACCGAACCGGAAGAACACCACGACCCGGCCACCGGCGCGATCTGGTACACCGGAGGCGCATCATGGAACCCCGCCGAGGCGACCGAGATCACCGGCCAGGGCGAGGCCCGGCCATGGGGATACACCCGCAGCCCGCGAGAAATCATGCACGGCCACGACCACGGCATGCGCGAGCTACGAGCAGCAGCAGAGGCCCGCGAGGAGGCCCGCCGAGCGACCGCCAAACCGACGCCGGCAGCAGCTCCAGCCCCCGAACAGGAGGCGATCAGAATCACCCGGCCAGCGGCCAGCGAGGCGACCGAGGAGCAGAGCGACCGGGACGAGCTAGCCATCATTCGGGACGTTGTGAAACGACTCCACGCCGCCGCTACCAGCTCCAAAAACAACGGCCATGCATGGGCGATCTACCACCGCGAGCGGCAGCGATTGAACCAGCTAGAGCGGAGACTCATGGGCCGAAAACAGGCCGCAGCGGCAGCCCAGGAGGCCCCGAAAAAGCCCCGAAAACGACCGGCAGGGAAGCACCAACAGCAGGCGCTAGGGCTAGGGTGATGGGCAAAAATACCCCCCCTTACAAGCCCTTGACAGGCCGGAGAGTGTAAACCATTTTGGGCAGCTCGCAGAGCCAAGGGCAGGCCCGCCGGAGGCTCGGAGGGACGAGAGGAAGGACAACCAGCAGCACCCGCCAGCCAGGAAAAACGCCGCGCAGCGGCACCACTTCCGGCCCCGGCTGGCGGGATGCTACGACCAGGCGAGAGCCACGACGACCCCCGGAGAGGCACCAGCCCCAGCAAAAAAAAGGGAAGCACCGCGCCAAAAAAACCGCCGAAAATGTGAGAGCGTTTAGACCGACGACCCCGCCAGGCGAAGGAGATAAGCCCCCCGGATAAATGTAGAGTACGATACAAAACTACCGCCAATTTGTAGAGTACGATACAAAATCCACCGAGCCGAGAAGAAGCCCGGAGAGGGACGAACGCGAGGCCAGAGGCCGGCGGGATGGGAGCGAGCAGCGGGCGCAGCTCCACCCGCAGAGCGGGGGAAACCGGAGCCAGGCGAAGGTTTAGCAGCACGATAGAGCGCGGAGCAGCGAAGGAGGGCGCGACCCCGCGAGCGGGTAGCGAGATAAGCCCCCCTTAAGGGGGGACAGGGCTAGCGCCCTTCTCTCTTGCTCTGCGAGGCTTTAGCGGCTACAATGTAGCCGCGCAGTGGGCAGGCCAAACCGCTACGCGGTGGCCGCCTGCTGCCGAAGAACCGCCCACGAGGAGCGACCATGGAACGCCGGAAAGACACGAAGAAAAAGAGCATACGCCTAACCCAGAAATTGATCGACGACGTACAGGCATGGGCGGACCAGCATCATGTATCTTTTAGCGCAGCCCTTGAAAGTCTCGCCAATGTTGGTTTAGAGAAGCCGTTAGAGGAAGCGCTAGCGCCGGTTATTTTGAGTCTGATTAGAGGGACGATCCATAGCGAATATGATCGCCTGATCCGACTTGTGATCTATGGCATTGTTGAATCAGGCTACGCCGCGAGGATGGCAAGCGCCGCCGTCAGGCAACAGGTTAAAGACCTCGACACGTTCAACAAGATCAGGAACCTAGCGCGAACCGATGCACGAAAAAACCTTACACGAAATAAAATCGGGGAGGTAATGCGGGAGCTGATTCATGACCGCGAAGCAAGCCCGGACGGGGATAGTAAATCTTAGATATACGGCACGCGGAAACGGTGCAGCGGGGAAGATGACGAAGGCCGTTCGATACTACACATTTAGGGATGGCCCCGACATCGGAGAGCGCACATGGGAGACAGCCGAGGGCCAGAAATTGACCCCGGAGGAGGCCCGCGAATTTGCCAAGGAGCAGGCCGGCACCCATGGATTTACTTACCAAATTGTCTTAAGCGCGGAGCAGGGTTTAGACCTGGGGAGCGACGGCTACCGCCAATTTTTGGATGCCGAGGGATTCAAAAATTATATGCTCATCCAGCACCATAACACCGACAACGCCCATGCCCATGTCATCGCATGGCGGAGCCAGGTTATACCGAAAAAGGAGATCGCCGGGTTTATTGATCGCTACGATCAGACCGCCGCCAGTATCAAGGAACAGCAGCGCGAACGCGGGCAGCTCGACCAGGCGGAGGCCCGGACGACCACCACACCGGAGAGCGATCTACTAGACATCGTGACCGAGCCGACCACGACCGGCCAGGACATGACGACCACCGCCGAGGAGCTACGGAGCGGCCAGGGCCGAGGCGAGGATGAGGAGCTACTAGCATTCTTAGACCGACTTGGAACCGAGCCGGAGCAGGACTATAGCGATCTATGGGATGCCGTGACGTATGGAGGCGAGGCCCGCCAGGACATGGCCGACACCGCCCACGAACTACGAGAGCGACCCGAGATCAGCGCCGAGGATGAAGCGTTTTTGAGGTTTCTTGAAACGCTCGACAACCAGCACCAGGCCGAGCCGGAGCGCGAGCTAGACCGCGAGCGCGACCGCCAGGCGGAGCAGGAGCTAGAGCCAGAGCAGGCACCAGGACGGAAACGGGATCGAGGAATCGAGCTAGACATCTAACAGCGAGGCCAGGCATGACAGCGAGCGCGAGCGAGAAGCGAATACCCGACACAACCCACCGGGGGAAGGTGGACAAGCTGCTTAATCGGCTGCTTAAGCGGCACGATCTCCAGCCGCCCATGTTGAATCGCTTCACCGGGGGAATCCTGATATTTTGGGCCAGCGGCACAGCGGCCACCTATGCGCTATCAACCATCAGCGACGAGCGCACCCGACTCAAGATCGGGATGCTGTATAGCTGGTCGTCGTTTTTGTTTGACCCGAAGAACGCCGCCGCGTTCAAGAACCCCGCCGCCTGGGCGATTTGTTTGGTAGTGCTATCGCCGGTTTTGCTCCAGATGTTGATCGCCATGAGCGCCGCCCGGAAGGCCCTATTTATTGTCGAAGCCAACAAGCTAGCCAAGCAGCAAGGGCGGAAACACCCAAGCGAGATCCTAGACCGCCGGCAGGTTAAGGATGGCATACCTTTAGGCGAGTACAAGGGCCGACGATTCGGCATCAAGCGGGGAGCGGATGCAGGGCATGTGCTGGTAGCAGCGCCCACCCGCGCCGGCAAAGGTCTACACTTGACCGGCACCCTTGAAACATGGCATGGCCCCGCCGTGGTGATTGACCCGAAGCGGGAACAGCTCCAGCGGACGAGCGGCGACCGCGCCCAGCTCGGGCCGGTCTACTGCATCCCCCAGCATGGGCTAGACATCCTGCAATATTTCGACGCCAACAACCCGCTAGACCTGCAAGAGCTATTCACCACCCTACTACAGACATGGCAGGACAAAGACCCGATCTTTAGCCAGAAAGCCTATGCAGTATTTGAGGCAGCCCGCGACCAGGCGCGAGCGACCGGCGAGCATATGCTTAAGATCCTAGCCCGATGGGCGAACACCAGCGCACCGGAGGCGATCACCGAGGCCGCACAGTATGCGCCCGGACCCATCGCCAAGTTTACCGACGGCAACGCGCCGGACGAGCTGAACCGCTTCACCCTGTCAGCATGGGGAACCTTTACGGCCAAGTTTTCAACCGTTGCGCCGCACGTTGATACCATCAGCCGGGGGGATATTCCCAAGACATGGGCGGAGCAGGACGCGACGATTTATATTTGCTACCCACTAGACCAGGCCGAGGCCGCCGGCGGACTTCTCAGCGTGATGATAACCGCGCTCATGAAGGGCCAGCAGCGAGCGCCCGAGAAAAACTATACGCTATTCGCCATGGACGAGCTGAGAGCTACCCGGCTTCACGGATTAGATACCAAGCTCGCTACCGTGGGCGGCTATGGAATCACGATCCTTGCCTATCTGCAACAACTCAGCCAGCTAAGGGATGTCTACGGCCACGACGCCGCCGCGAGCATCATAGGCAACTTTCACCACCAGATTTTTTACCCGACCCGCGACAACGAGAGCGCCGAGTATGTTAGCCGGAAATTTGGCACCGAGATCCAGGCGACCCGGAGCTATGGCAGCGACGAGGCAAAGGCGAGCTATAGCCAGCGCACCGGCCTAGCGCTAGAGCCGAGCATGGTTAACACGCTTCCACCTACGACGACCATTGTATTTACCGACGATATAGCGACCATCGCCCAGCGCGTAAACCCGTTTACGAACCGCAAAACACCAGCGGCACCGCCGCCACCAATCACGGTTAAGACCGGCAGCGGAACCACCATCTACGACGCCGCAGGCCGAGTCATAGCCAAGAGCAAGGGCAGCAATCCAGCAGCGCCGGCACCAGCTCCAGCGGCCACCAGGCCGATCACGCCAAGCGAGCCAGCCACGGCCACCAAGACGAACACGACCACCGACAGCCGATCCGAAGCCATCGAGGCCGAGGGCCAGGCCCAGCCCGAGGAGCGGCCCACCAGCCAGGCGGAGCCGGCCAGGGCGACCCCGGAGGAACCGCAGCCCGTACCCGCGACCATGGCACCAACGCCGAGCCGAGCGACCATGAGCGACGAGGCCGGCGACATCATCGACGGCACCAGCTCCAGCACCAACGACACCCAGCCGGAGGAGGCCCAGAAGGAGGAGAGCAACATAGCAACAGCCGAGGCCGTATTAAGCGCGCCCACGAGAGGGCAGGGCGAGGCGCTTATACCACCCAAGGCAGAACAGCCCCAGGCCGGCAGCGAGCCACAGAGCGAGCCACAGCAGGACCAGGGGAAGCAGGCCGACGAGGATGAGGAAATCTATTTCTAGGGGATATAGTAAGGAAGCAACTAGACCATAATGTATACAGCCTAGTCCGGTTTTGATATACTGGCGGGCTGTTGCCCCCGGCGTGTGGGGACACGCCGGAGGCAGGTTGCAGGGCGGGAATAGCGCCGCTGCGTTGCACAATATAACTTAATTCTTTAATTAATTAAAGAACGTGTAACAGAGCGCCCCGCCCTTTCTACGGCAGCGATGCCAGAAAGGGCCACCGATGATACGACGACGGACGGCTATAGCGATTCTTGCGGCCCTCGTGCTGGCAGGATGCAGCCGAATCACCCCGAGCCAGCTAGAGCAGACGGCTACAGTTTTAGGATGTTGGCCCTACGGCTACGAGCAGCCAGGAGCCACCGCCACCCCATTTATAACGCCCGTTCCGACCACCGGAATCGGGACGCCTACCGCTACCCCACCGCTAACGCCGACGCTAACACCGGCACCCACATGGACGAGCTGCACGCCCGGCCCCATGACGCCGACCATCACACCCAGCCCAACGCCGACGCCGACCCCATGGACCAGGCCGACGCAGCAGCCCCCGATCACGCGCAATAGCCCGCCGGTCAATATCTCAAATATGGCCGGCTACGATGTAGAGCCAGCTATAGCCGTACACCCCACCGAAGGATGGGCCGCTGTGGTTTGGGCTAATTGGGTTTGGGAATTTCCAGAGGAAGCGACGGTATACGTTAAGGTCCAGGGGAAAAACGCCCGGAGCTGGAAACCAGCACGCGGGGTTAATATCGGCTCAGTTGAGAAAGGCGCAGGAGCGCCCGCCATTGCGATAGACCGAGGCGGACGTATCCACGTTGTCTACCTGTCCAACGAGGGCCACCGCCACCCCGAGTACACCTATAGCGACGACCAGGGCGACACATGGAGCGACCCCGAAGCGATCCCCCAGCCAGGCAACGCGGATGGGATGTACTACCCGCAGCTATTGATCGACCAGGCCGACCAGATCCACCTACTGTACACCGCTACAAGCTGCTTTGATTGCTTCCGCTACATACACAGCGAGAAGCCAGGCCGAGGCGGCACATGGCGCAGCCAGGACCAGATCGTACCCGGCGAAAAACAGCTATTTGGAGACATCACGAGCATACAGGCCGGCGGCACCATCCGCACGATAGCGGCTATCGGTTGCCGCACTGGATGCCCCCACGGCCCCGGCATAGCGATAGCCTACCGCGACGGCAGCGGAGCATGGATTAATCGCCCCATCCCCAACCAGGATGCCAGAGTTAGCCCGCAAGTTGTGCAATGGGTTGACCTGATTCAGTTAATCGACGAGGGCCAGCAATATGTATGCGTGGCCTGGGGCCAGTATGCCAAATCTGCTAATCATGTGTCGTGCAGCACAGACAACGGCGACACATGGGGCGATACTGAAATAATGGCCCATCATAACCGCGCACAGCCGGGCGACCCCAACGCCCCAACCCCGACCATAGACCCCAACGGCGGGCCGAGCGATCCAGGCGACGCCCCGGTACTCACAGATCGCGGCTATCACCCCGAATTGATCTACACCGGCGGAAAGCTGATCGCCGTTTGGGTACTACTTGAAAGCGCCCAGCCCGGCAGCCCTAGCACGCTGGTATATAGCTATCGCCAGATCGGCAGCTCGACATGGACGCCCATGATCGACGGTAGCCAGCAAGACCCCCCGCTAAGACTCTTTCCGAACACCAGGCGGAGCGCAGCGCGCAACCCGCGAATCGCCACCAGCCCGAACGGGCTAGCCGCCGCTGTGTGGATTGAGATCGAGCGCGACGAATCAATAGAGGTGTATTTCGGCCTCTTTAACCCCGGCGCACTAGCCGCCCAGGAGAAATAGCCATGAAGCGACGAACGAAGCGCGACACGACCGCCGCCCAGCTCACCGCCCTACTATGTGCGTTTCTGCTGCTTGCATGCGCCCCCGGCTTTTGGGGGGAGGGCAGCCAGCCGCAGGCCGTAGAGATCCGCCCGGATTGGCAATGCCCGACGCCCAGCCCGATCCCAACGGAGGTTATAGGCTACGAGCCGACAACCCCACCAACGGACCCGAACGCGACCCCGGACCCGAACGCAACGAGCGCGCCAATTTTCAGCACGCCGGCACCAACCGGGACGCCATACGTTAGGGTCGGCAGCGACTATTTTTTACAACAGCGCATCAACATTAACGGCCAGTTTTTTGTATCCGTCATCGGCTACAGCTCCAGCCCCGCGCCCCAGGCCGGGATGGCGTACCACAAGATCGAGCTACAGATCGAGAACCGCGCCCCCCAAGGGCTAGGCGTGTTTTTTGACCTGTCAGTTATCCGCAGCATCAAAGGCACGGACGGCAGGATGATCGCCGGCGAATGGAACCACGACCAGCGCGCCGCCCAGGAGCTAGGGATCAGCCCGGCCAGTGACCCGGACATAGACCCGCAGGACGACGGCACCATAACCGGCGGATACCCCCAAGGGACCACGCGCCGAACGCTGGTATTCAAGGCCCCAGCCGGCCAGGCGCAGACATGGGGCATCAACTTTAGCGACGGTGGCAGCACCAGGCGCGACGGCGGAGCCGGCGAGGGCCAGGTATGGGTCATCTTGCGCGCCGATCTGGCATGCAGTGACCCCGGCGGAGGTGCGAGCGAACCCGGCGACATTCCACCAGCCGGCACCCCAGCGCAGGGCGCAGGCCGCTACCCGGTCCCACTGGACACGCCGATAACTCGCGGGTTTGGTTGCCATCCGTTTTTTACTGGCACCCGAGGCCCATGCGGTGATCTTTGGTGGCATGACGGTATTGACTTCGCCAGGCCGAAGGGTACGCCCCTTTTTGCCACCCGCGACATGACCATTTTGTACGCCGGAGCCGACACAAGCACGCTCGATTGTAGCCATATCAACGGCTCAGAGGCCCCGCATTATGGATTCGGGCAGTACGTCAAGACCCAGGATGACAGCGGCTATGTTTACTGGTACGGCCACGTCAGCCGGTGGAGAGTGAACACCGGCCAGCGAGCGACCCCCGGCCAGCAGATAGCCGACATGGGCAGCACAGGATGCAGCACCGGCAGCCACCTACATTTTAGAGTCCGGCTTAATGGGCGGGATGTGAATCCCCTAGATGTGATCAGCAAGTGAGGAGCGCCATGAAACATCTACTAATTGCGCTCGCGCTGGTTATGAGCTGGCCCAGCTCCAGCCAGGCCCAGGAGAAGCCCGGCGGCACCATGACGATCCTCGTTAGGGATACCACCGGCCAGAGACTCGCCGGCGTGAGCGTGATTGTGTTCTACGAGGACGATCTACAAGGCCGGATAGAGCAAGGCCGATACACGACGGACAGCCGCGGGGAAGTTGTGCTTAAGCAGCTCGCATGGGGAACCTACGTCATCCAGTTCACCGGCCAGGCCCCGGACGGACGCGAGATCCAGCCCGCAGCCGAGCAGAACATGGGGATGCTCGACGATGGGAGCGGCGCGGCTAATGGCTTTGGTGTGTACTTCACCGAGGCCGAGCGGCTAGAAATGTATGTATTAGGGACGCTCCCAGGCAGCGCGGAGGCCGTGCCACTGTTTGACCAGGCCGACAGCGCCGAGGCCAGCCCGGAGCCATACGACCCGATTATAGACATGTCAAACCAAGGGCCAACGCCAACCCCCTACACGCTACAGGAGGCACTACAGGGCCGCACAGCGCCCGCTATGGCCCCCAGCACCAGGGCCGCAAATACCGGCATTCTGATCGTGTTAGGGCTGGTTTTATGGCTGGTTTTTATCGGTGTATTAGTCGGCTATTTGAGATCGCGCCGCGCCCAGGCGAACGACGAAAGGAGGGCGGAATAATGCCAGATTGGATGGAAAGGCCCATACACGAGGCCATATACAAGCTAGAGCAGACCATAGCCCAGGTGACATGGGGACTTGATCGCAGCGGCTTGTATGTGATTGACCTTATAGATCGCTTTCGTCACGGCCTAGTCACGCGGGGATTTACCACCGCGCTAGATCAGGTTGCCGAAACCACCATAGGAGTTAGCCGGCCAGTGTTCGAGCTAGCGCTAACGCTTGGCCTATTGCTGATCATTGCTAGCCCAATCATCAGCCTTAAATGGATCAACCTACGCAAAACCATTTTGCTAGCGGTTTGTATCCCCATATTGCTACCCGTTCTAGCCGGAGGATTCCAAGACATCGACGGCGCACGCGGCGAGCTGGCGACCACGTTCTACACGAACATTTACAGCCGCGCAGATTTTGACATGGTGCCACCCGACGCCGGCGGGAACGGCACGACCGACGACATGGGCGAGATCCGCGACTTTAGCAACGAGCGCGACGGCTATACCGGCGTCCGAGGTGTTGACGTTGCCGCCGCCTACCTGTTTGCAGAGCGCGGGGATGTGTTCAACCCGCCGGCATCCCTGCCCGTGGGATTCAAAGAAAAATACTTTTATGCGGATGTTGGCGACTTCGACGACATGGATGCAGACGAGCGATGGGAGCAAATCAGCACCAGCGCGGACGGCATCACGAGGACGCTATACGGGATCATCCTAATTGCGTTTGCGTTCCTAGAAGCGCTGGTAAGTCTAGGGTTTACGCTCACGCTAGGGTTTTTGATGATTGCGTTTCTTATTTCGCTGCTGTTTGCCTATTTCAATTTGTTTGAAGGCATGACCATTACCATCATCAAGAAGGTTGCCGACCTGTTTTTACAGTCATGGGCTATCAGCGCAGTACAGGCGCTCATCCTGGCCGCGCTGGTCAAAGTCGCCACCAGCGGCAGCGGGATCGCTACCCTTGGGATGGGGATGCTAGCCCTTGGCATACAAATGTTGTTTGTGACCGTGGCATGGAAGGCCGTTATTAGCTCAGTGACAGGATTCGGCGGCGGCGGAGGATTGAGCAGCTACGAAGGCAAAGCCGCCATGATGGCACCCGCCGCGATGCTGGCCGGCGGAGCTGGTGCGCTGGCCGGCGCTGGTATGCGCGCAAACGACCAGAATATGAGCGACGCCGGCGACCACATGAAGCGCGGCGGACGTGTAGCCCTCGCAGGCGTTGCCGCCGTGGGCGGCTATCTCACAGGCCGCACCCGAAACCCCGACGAGCTAGCCAAGAGCATGGGCGAGGCCAGCCCGGAGAGCAAGACGCGCACGAGCTACAAGACCGGCACGACCGGAGCGGAGGCCAGCACCAGCGCCCCAGCTCCAGCGAGCGACGACCAGGCCCCCAACCAGCCGGCAGAGAGCGCGACAGCGCCCCGCCTGGAAAGACTCGGGATCAGCAGCGAGATCGCCGCCAGCCAGCCCCAGGACATGGAGAAGCTAGCGCAAACGATGCGCCGTTATCCCTTGCCCGAAAGCACAGCGCAGGCGCTCATGATGGACACGCGCCAGCGCGGCCAGTTTAGCGACATCCGCCGAGCGGCCGTCATCGGCTATCTAGGCTCAGAGTACGGACTCAGCGACGAGCGCGCCAACCGCCATGCCGATGTATTGCAGCGCCGGATGCAGCGCGTAGCGCCCGGAGGCGATGCACCAGACGGCCCAGGAGCGACGTTTAGCCCGCTACCCGACCAAGACACCACCGCCCCAGCAGCGGCCACCAGAAGCGCGCCGGCACCAGCTCCAGCACCAGGCCGAGCGGCAGCGGCTACAGCTGCGATTAGCACCAACGGCAGCGCGCCGCCGAGCTGGATGAACGAGCCGCCGCCACCGACGAGCGCATACACCGACGAGCCGCCACCCGACGACGAGCCGACCATCTAGGAGTTAGAGCGATGAGAAAACCATTATTGATATTGCTACTGCTAGCCCTGCTCGGCTTACCGATTGCAGCGGCAGCGCAAACCGAAACACCAACCAGCACCGCCACGGCCACCGCGACCGCGACGGCCACCAGCACGCCCACGGCCACCAGCACACCCACGGCCACCGGGACGGCCACGCCGACCCCTACGGACGAGCCGACCCAAACGCCATACGTGATCACGGCCACGCCGACCGAGACACCGACACCCACGGCCAACACGCCACAGCCCGACATCTACGAGCCGAACAACAGCCGAGGCACCGCCGCCAGGATCGCGCTACCCGGCCAGGTAGACAAGGCCAATTTTTACCCGGCGGGGGATGTTGATTACTTCGCCATCACGATCAAGCCCAGCCAGGCCGGGCTAACCTTGACCCTTGACACCTACGCAGACGGCGGGATCGACACCACGCTACGGCTATTCGACGAGGCCGGCGAAATCGTAGCGGAGAACGACGACGCCACCCCGACCGAGCCGCGATCCTACATCGCGGTTAAGGCCGTGCCAGGCGAGTACACCATAGAGATCGCCAACCGCGCCGCAACGCGCCCGGACTTTAAGACCTACCGCATGGAGGCCCGGCTAATCGTGCCACCGACGCCGAGCGCGACCGCGACCCCCGCACCGACGCCAGAGCCGGACGGTACATGGGACCAGTACAACGGCATCAACTACACATGGGACAGCGCCCCAGTTATCCCCATCGGGGAGGAGATCACCGGGCTAACATTTGGATGCCCGGCATGGGACGCCGACCGCCCCGCGTGCGCGGTTGCCGATTTTTTCAAGATCCCAGTTAAGGCCGGGACGTGCTACACCGCCGAAACGACCCAGCTAGCCCCAGGCGTTGACACTAACTTGATTGTGTACAGCGACCAGCGCGACCAGGCCGCGCCCCTCACAGGCAACGACGACCGCGCCAGGACGGACTTTAGCAGCGCCGCCACCTTTTGCAGCACCTACACCGGCGAGGCGTATCTACTCATCGGCCAGGCCGGCAGCGGAGCGCCCCCGCCACCGATAGGCGAGAGAACGTACAGCCTGATTATCAATCTATGGGCAGCTCCAGCGCCCACAGCGGCCCCACCAGCCGGCCCAGCGCCGGCACCAGGGCCAGTACCACCAGCACCAGGCCCGCAGCCCACGAGCGCCCCAGCGCCCGCACCAGGCCCGCCAGTAGCACCGCCAGCAGCACCGCCGAGCGGAGGCATGGACGAGGGAGGCGAAAGCGCACCGCCGCGCGTTATTCCCGCGCCAGCCAGCGAGCCGACCCCGGCAGACGAAGCCATACCCGGCGTTATCGTCGAGGAGATCCGGCCCGAGCAGGCGAGCGAGCCGACCCCGATCCCGCAGATCGTTATACCTATCTCGGTTTTATCGTGCTACGACCGGAATCTTAACCAGTCTTGCGACGTTGACGAAGGCATAGCCGGCTTAACGGTGTATGTGTCGAAGGCCAACACCGGCGAATTGTTGGGCCAGGCCATCACCGACCAGAACGGGCGCGCCCAGCTCACAGTACGAGCCGCCGAGACAGCGAGCCTAAATATCAGCGTGCCGAGCTTTGCAGCGTCACAGACCATCAACGCCCGCAGCCCACAAACCCGGCCAATCCTCGTTAAAGCCGTCGCATCGTTGCCGGCGCTGATTCCATAGGGCGGAGGAGCTAGACATGTTCAAATCAAAAAAACAGACCATAAACAACGACGCCGAAAGCATAGCGCTAGCCCAGGATGAGCTTAAGCGCGTGCTTGACGTGAAGTGGTGGCGCTGGCGTCATCTCTATCTACGGGCGCGCCAGCTCCAGAGCGAGGCCCGCCGGAGCGACAACGATCAGGCGCACCAGGCGACCATCGACGGCATCATGTCGCAGATCCCCGACGAGGAGCGCGGCGCTTTTGATCGCTACTTTACCGACAAGCTAAACGCCGCCAGCCAGGCCGCGAACGTCAGCCAGGGCGACCGAGGCATACCCGCCGACCCGGACGAGATCGAGGCCGACACCATCGAGCAGCTTATACGCGCCGCCGAGGGCCGCGACCATCCCGACGGGCTAGGGATTGTGCCAAGCGAGGATGACGAGTACGAAATCATGCCCCCGGAATCCGACCCACGCGAGCGCGAGCGCGGGAGGCCGAAGCGCGCCGGCGGCACCAGCTCCAGCAGCGGCAGCCGCTCCAGCGGAGGCGGCGCAAGCCAAATGACCCCGGCCCGATGGGCATTAGGCGCGGCAGGGCTATTGATCCCGCTTATTTGGCTGATCATCAGCGTTGCCGGCATCGGCGGCGACGACGCCACCGCCCAAGGGCTAACGACCACGCCCGCCGGCACAACCACGCCCGGAGCCACGCCGACCCCGATAGCGGAGATTAGCAGCGGCGAAGATGTGACCGTGTTCTACCCCGCATCTTTGGAGGTCGAGCGCCAGGGATCTAGCCCGATTGTATACCGCGTTGTCGCCAGCGCCGCCGAGCTGGGCGGAACGTGGCAGCCCGACATGGCCGAGGGCAGCGCGGCATGGCTCAACGGCACCTATATAAATCACGTCTTTTGTTTGCCCCCCGGCAGCATGGAGCTAGTAAAGGGGATGCAGCGCGGAGACACGATCATCATGCGCCCGGCGAGCGGAGCGATCCGCCCTTATGAAATCGTGCGAGCGCGCACCGTCGGGCGGCAGCAGACCGAAATCATGGACCAGCGCAGGGCAGGGCTAACGCTGATTGTGTGCGGAGAAGCCAGCACAGGCAACGCTAACGAGCGCGTGATCGCGGAGGCCGTCTATAAGCCCGAGGCAGCCCAGGCCGCGACGTTGAAGCGCGGCGACCAGGCGCTACTACCCGGTTTAGCCAAGGTCAAGATCGCTACTGTACGGACGTTGGCACCCGACGAGAACACGCCCCAGGGTTACGCCGAGGCCGTGATCGAGGTCGAGATCGAAAACGTCAGCGGCACCCCCCTACGCGAGAGCGATATAGCTGATCAGCTATCTATCGGCGGCACCATTGCCGAGCGACTAGGAGCGCAAAACACCGACATCGACGCCAAGGCATCCCGGCGGGTGACGTTCCGCTATTTGATTCCCGAGCGCGGAGGCAGCGCCACATGGCAGGCCACCAGTACAACCGGCGAGAGCGTACAGATCGGGCTAACCATCGAGGCCGCGCCAGAGGGCAGGCCGGCAGCCTACACGACGACGATCAGCCAGGACAGAATCAGAATCCGCCGCGAAGGCAGCACGAACATGATCATTATTCCAGTCACGATCACGAGCAACCGCGACGGAGCCGAGATAAACAATGACTTTAGCCTATGGGTAGGAGCCAGGAGCATGGCCCTAACCCCACAGCGCCAGGCGCTACCCGTAACGCTTGACGCCGGCATCTCGCTAACTATGGAGCTGGCCGCGCAGATCCCCGACGTGAGCCAGTTTGAAATACAGATCGGCGGCCAGCGCTGGCGCGTGTCGCTACCGTAAATCAGGCCCTAGAAAGGAGGTGGTTTTATGCGTTGAAATGTTGGCCACCGTTCGCACGTCGGTTCACCGTTCGCCCATTGCCGGACAACACTTAATCATTTATCTGGAGACACACGACCATGACCATGATCACCGCAACCATCGCTAGCATGTACATCCGCTTTCTGACCGGCCTTGTTTTCATGCAGGCAAGCACCGGCCTTGAAGGCAAGATCAATGAAATCATCGACACAGTGACGACCATCACCCGCCCGCTCGCCATTCTGGCGCTGACCATCGGGTTTTTGGCTATGGTGTTCGAGCCGATGCTGCCGGACTTCGCCCGCGAGAACAAAGGCGTTATCCGCCGCGTGTTGATCGCCCTGATCGGTATCGGCCTGGTGCCGGAGCTGGTTAACCTGTTCGTGTCGTAAGGCAGCCCATTAACGCCGGGGGCGCGGCGCGAGTCGCGCCCCCCAGGAGGCCACATGGCAAAGGAATTAGAGCAGTTTCTAGGGCGCGGAAATGAGCGCGCTTTCTGGATTTTCACCTACAAGAACGCCGGCGGCGCTGTGTTAGGCGGCTTTTTTGGCAGCCGACTAGGCCAGGCCATGGGCGGCGGCGCGCCTACCTTTATCCTCGGCTTGCTCGGGGTTATTCTCGGCCTTGTATTCACCCTTGACCGGCGCGGCCTCATGTGGGCGCGGCGCTGGGGAATTGTGGCCCGGTTTTATTTGATGCGCGCTATCAGCAAGGCAGATCAGAACGTCATCGACGCGACCGAGCTATACGAAGTGACCGAGATCCGCGAGCAACCTATAGTCATCCGTAAAGCAGGCAAGACGATCATGACCCCAACGGGAATCGAGAAGGAGCGGACATGACCCCCATCAGCTTTAAGATTGAAGGCTTTCAACTTCGCGCCTACCGCGATCAGCTCGACAGCCTAGAGCGCCGATTTTCTAACTATTGGGCGAGCATCAGCTACCCGGCCAGGCTGATCACCACCAGCCGGCGGTTTAGCTTTGCGGCCAAGCGGCAGCAGCTCCGCAACCAGACCAACCCGCTAGACGACGTGCGCGAGGCTATACCGCTCATCGACGCCGCGATCCAGGGCGACCCCAAGGCCCTACAGGCGACGATTAAGAAGCGCCTGCAAACACTCCACCGCGCCGTTAACACACTGCGGGATGCCGACAGGATGCACCAATTGATCGAGCTGGCGAGCAACGGCCACACCGAACCCGCCGAGCTAGCCGAGCTGCGCGACGGCTTTAGCCGGGCTATCTGGCCCTGGAGGTGGCTTAAAAACTATAGGCGCGTATATGAGACTTACGAGCAGAAAGATCCACCGCTGGCGATAAGCCATTATTTTATTTGCTGGCCCGACACCTACAGCGACCCAGACGCGATCCGGGCCGTGTTGAAGCAAACATTTTTGCTAGCCGACGTGCAGATCGCCCCGGTGCCAGCGCTGTTTAATGGCCGCTACCGACAGGAAGCCACATACTTAGCACCGCTCGACGAGGGCCAGCCATTTCTACGCATCATGCATGCGTATGACATCCGGGGAGATTGGAATATATCAACCTTTAGTCAGCTCCTCCAGGGCGACATGGAGCTAGCTATATCCATCGACGTTAACACCCTACCGCGCATGAAGGCGCAGCGCGCCACCACCGACGCCCACACGATTCTAAGAGAAGCCATCTACGGAAAGAACGCGGTTAAAGACCCACGCGCCGAGCGCGCTTTTGTTGATGTTAACTACGCCATGGGCCAGCTCGATCAGCAGAACATCCACGAAATCGCCTACGCATTTTTGATCCAGGCGCCCAACTTAAAGGCGCTCGACCGGCAGACGCACACCATGCGCGACCAGCTAGGCGCGAGGATGCGGCTAGACGTGCTGGCCGGCGCACAGCGCGAGTACCTGAAATTATTCACCACACAGCCCAGCAAACAGATCGAAATGCCCCTACCCAGGCGCAACGCCCTAAGCGAAAACATCGCCGCGAAAATGCCATGGGGCCTACGCAAAAGCGATAACATCCAGGGCATCATGTGGGGCTATGATGTGATGGAGGGTATGCCCGTACACTATGATCTATTCGGGGATGAAGGAGTCGAGAACGGCCATTTTATGATGCTGGCGCAATCGGGCAGCGGTAAGACCGTCGCCCTATCCACGCTGGCGCTACGGCTCGCAGTGTCCGGCTACCAAGTGATCTACCTTGACCCCGTAGGCAAAGTTAAATGGCTTTGTGAGGCCGTAGGAGGAGGCGCAGTATACTACCGCGTCAAGACCGACGCCGCGATCAATATCTTAGATCCGATTGACCGCGAAATCTCCCGCCAGGCGAGCCACGTACTACGCAAATTGAGCATTATTCTAGGCCGCGTGACCGCCGACGGTGCCAACATTTCATACACGCCCCGCGAGCTGGATAACTTCGAGATGGGCGCGCTCGACATCGCCCTACGCGACGAAGCGATCTACGGGAAAGACGGCTACAAACTCAGCACCATGGACAGCCGCAGCGCCCCCGTACTTAGTGACCTTGCAGACGTGCTAGAAGGCGTCAAGGTAGACATCGCCAAGCGGCTAGCCGAGGAGATCCGGCTACGAGTCACCGGCAGCACCGCACACATTTACAACAGCAAAACCACCCTACGATGGGACTTTGCTAGCGACGTTTGCGCGTATGACTTCGAGGGAGCAGACCCGGCCCTATTGCCACTGTATTATGATCATGCGTTCGGCGCGCTCGACACCTATGTACGATCCGAGGAGCGCAAAAAGCGGAGTCAGCCGCTAGTCGTGATCATCGACGAATACGGCTTTATGTCACAGATCAAGGCCCTCCATGCCTTTGTAGCCCGCGCCACCAAGACATGGCGAAACTTCAAAGCGGCCATGGGTACATGTGACCAGAACGCGCAGACCTACATGGGCGGAAGCAACGACGTAGCAGCCCTAACCACCAACAACACCGCGCTTAAGTTCTTTGGATTGCAGCAGGGCAGCGACATAGATCTACTCGAACAGGCATACAGCCACCTTTTATCACCCGATGATATAGACTCACTGCGAACCAGCGGAAAAGGTGAATTTATCGGCATCTTTAACAACACGGTACACCGATTGCAGATCGAGCTAACCAACGAGGAGCGCCCGCTATTCATCCGGGCCAATGTGAAAAAGGAGGCACCATGATCACCAGACGACTAGGGATCGGGCTACTGTTGCTAGCCATCGCAGGATGCGGCACAGGAGCCAACGGCCAGGCCGGCGGCACCAGCTCCAGCGCCATAACCACATGGGCCAAGCACCTAGAGGCCGGCGAGTACGAACAGGCTAAGGCCATGATGATCAATCCGTCGGCTGATTGGCAGGAATCAACACAGCGATCACTAGGCGAAAAAACATGGACTAATCACAAGCAGCTCGACATACCAGCCGGCGAGCAGACCGCAGCACTACAAGGCTTTAAGCGCGTCCAGTGGCAGATACAGGGAGAGGACCGCGAGCGATTCAAATACCTTTGCATCGACGCCGGCGACCAGGATGGAAAGATCACCGCAATGGACAGGCCGAAGTTTTGCACCGCAGCGGGCAGCTATGACACCACACCATAGCAGGCGCGGATGCGTCCGATCATGCGCGGGCTGTGTGCTGCATAGCCCGCTAACGGTCGCCCTAACCCTAATGGCGCTAATCTTCTGGTTTGGGGAGGCCGGACGCTTTGCACTTGCGCTATTTGCAGCTCCAGCGCCACCCAACCCATGGCCCCTATTTTGGGCGAGCATCGGGCTAGTATGCGCCCAAATCATCCCCAGGATAGCCCCAGGCGCGTACAGAAGGCTTGTAAGGGGGGGAATCCGAAAGGCCAAGCCAGCGGCCACCACACCCAGCCAGGACGACGCACCGACGCAAAGCGCGCCCCCTGATCTGTGGTAGGGAAAACCTCTTTACTTTTTGGCTTTCCAAAAAGTAGGGCGGTTTTCCCACCGCAGCGCAATATTTAGATTAAGCATATTTGACCCTTTCCCTCAACAAAAAGAAAAAAACCTCCTCCTCCTCTCTCACCGCCCGGCACCGGGCCGGGCCACCGACGCCACCCACAGCCAGCACACAGCCGCAGCATGTACCCACCGCCCGGCACCAGGCCGGGCCAACACCGCAGCCCACAGCAGCGGCCACCAGGCCGAGCGCCGGCACCAGCTCCAGCACCGGCCACCAGGCCGAGCCAGCCAAGCCCCCGTAAATCTTGATTATTGAAACAATCAAAGCGGCCACCAGGCCAAGCGCCCCAGCTCCAGCGGCCACCAGGCCGACCGACCAGGCCGGAGGCCGAGCGCCGGCACCAGCTCCAGCAGCGGACACCAAGCCGAGGCCCCGAGCTGGCGAATTATTCCAGCATCTATCTAAACCGCAATACATGCCATATAGACGCCCTAAAACGCTTGACCAATGCCCCATAATCAGTTATAATTGTATGGTACGATACAATTTTATGGAGGCACCACCACCATGACAACCACCGACCAGAACCCCACGACCCGCGCATATGGCAGCCTTACCGACGCTTACGACTTCTTTAACCGCGAACTATTCGCCGGCCAGCTCCCGCCCTGCCTGATCACCATGCAGAGGCATAAGGGATCGTATGGTTATTTCAGCGCGGAGCGATTCGCCAGCCTGGGCAACGCCGGCGAGATCACCGACGAGATCGCCATGAACCCGCAACACTTCGCCGGCCACACCCTAGAAAATACCCTATCTACGCTGGCGCACGAGATGTGCCATCTATGGCAATTTCACCATGGAAAGCGCCCACGCGCCGGCTACCATGATAAGCAATTCGCCGCCAAGATGCGCGAGATCGGGCTAATCTGCTCGACTACCGGCCAGCCAGGCGGCAAGGAAACCGGCCAAAAAATGGACCACTACATAGACCCCGCCGGAGCATTTGCCCGCGCTTGCGCCAAGCTCCAGGCCAGCGGAGCGACGATCCTATACCACGACCGCGCCAGCGAGGAAACCGACAAAACCCGCAAGCAGAAAGCATCATCAAAGACCAAGTACACATGCCCAGGATGCGAGGCCAACGCATGGGCCAAGCCCAAGGCTAAGATCATCTGTGGAGAGTGCCACGAGCTGATGATCAGCCCGGACGACGACGAGGCCGACGACGACCAGGCCGACGAGTAGCACGGCATCGAGGACGGAGCGGCTATGCTCCAGCAGCATGGCCGCAGCGCACTAACGCACTATCGCACAGGAGAGAAACCATGGCCCAGCGAGAAACCCTAGCCCAGCAGCGAGCCACCGCCATAGGCGCGACCCGCGCCCAGCTCAGGCGAATGGGGATTGACCCTAACACCGTAGACGCAGACGGAGCATGGGCAGCCCTTACCGATATGCAATACATCAACCCTGATCTAATCGCTGTCATATGGATGCGCGAAGCATACCGCCGCTACGAGGCCGGCAGCGATAACCAGATGAGACTCTTTAACCGCGAATGGCGCGCCGCCCAGCGGCTAACGACTATCACCCGGCTAACGCACTAACGCACTAACGCACCAGACCGACCAGCGCCAGGCCAACCAGCAGACCGACGAGCCGCCAGCCCCGGCAGCGGCCCCAGCTCCAGCAACGCCAGCCAGCCAGGCCAACCAGCCCCAGGCCGAGGCAGGACCAGGCCGAGCAGCGCACCAACAGCAGATCGGAATAATCGACGCACTAACGCACTAACGCAGTATCACACAATCGCACCTTGACAACCATGCTACACTATCAGCGGCGCACTAACGCAGAAACGCACTAACGCACAGGAGGAAACCATGACCAAGATCCTAGCATTTTGCCTACAAAAAGGCGGAGTAGGAAAGACGACCACCACGCTTAATCTAGGCGTGGCGCTGGCCCAGCGCGGGGAGCGCGTGCTATTGATCGACCTCGACCCCCAAGGGAATCTAAGCGAGGGTTTAGGCATTGACCCGGAGGCCCTAGAGTATAGCGTTTATGAAGTGCTGCTTAACCCCCAGCACGGCACCGCGTTTGCCACCGTCCAGACCGCCGCCGGCGTTGACCTGATACCGTCTACCCTGGCGCTCGCAGGCGCGGAGCTGGAGCTAGCCGGGAAGATAGGCCGGGAGAAGCTGCTAGCCAAAGCCCTACAGGCCGAGGCAGCCCAGCCGGACCACCAGCCATACGACTACATATTGATCGACTCGCCGCCGAGCCTTGGATTATTCACGCTTAACGCGCTGTCAGCGGCCACCGCCGTTATAGTACCGCTACAGGCCCACGCCTACGCATTGAAGGCCATGAGCCAGCTAGAGGCCACCATAGAGCTTGTGAAGGACATCAACCCAGCGCTAACCATTGGGGGAATTGTGCTAACCATGCTCAACCGCACCAACCTAAGCCAGATGGTAGAAGCCCAGGCCCGCGAGGGATACGGCGATCTCGTGTTTACCACGACGATCCCACAGACCACAAAGCTAGCCGAGGCCCCGGCAGCCGGCGAACATATCCACACCTACGCACCAGGCAGCACAGGCGCAACCGCATACACGGCACTAGCCGAGGAGGTATCAAACCGCTATGCCAAACGATAAAGACAAACTAGCCGCCGGACTAGCCAACCGGCCCAAGCCCACGATCCAACGAGGCCAAGGCGTGAGACTGTCAACCCAGGCCGACGACCAGGCCGACGACCAGGCGGAGCAGACCCAGGCCGACCAGCCGCAGGCCGAGGCACCGGCACCAGCTCCAGCCGAAGCGCCCGCACCAGCGGCGGCAGCTCCAGCCAGCCAGGCGGAGCAGACCCAGGCCGAGACACCGGCCCCAGCTCCAGCGGCCCCCAGGAGGCAGCCCAGGCAGCGACAGGGCAAAGCCAACGACCAGGGCGACCAGCCGCAGGCCGAGGCACCGGCACCAGCTCCAGCCGAAGCGCCCGCACCAGCGGCAGCAGCTCCAGCCGACCAGGCCGACCAGCCCCAGGCCGAGGCCCCAGCGCCCGAGCGAGTCAGCCGAGGGTACAAGCTGCGCGAGGATTTGATCAAGGCATGCAAGATGCACGCGACCGACACCGACCGCAATCTATACGAGGTCATGGAGGATGCGATCACCGAGTACCTACAGGCCCACGCCCCCGATCTCTTAGAGCGATACCGCCCGCACTAACGCACTAACGCACAACCGCACAACCGCACAAAGGGCCAGTAATGGCCCTTTAATATTGCCCCACATCCACACATGACAGCACGCCTAAAAATCGCCACTTCCATATTTATTAGATTTAAGTTATCCTAGTGGCTCAATGTAACATCATCACATCAACACCAACCAACACCAGGAGGACACCATGAACGGAGTAACGCCGAGGGAAGCAGCCGAGCAGATCGGCGTATCAGTGCAGACCATCCACAGGATGATCAAGCTAGGAACCATTGACGCGATCCCCGTTAGAAAGACTAGGAGAGGCACCACGCACCGCATACCGCAAAGCGAGGTAGACCGCATCAAACCCATGTACCAGCTCACGCCGGAGGAATTGAAACATGCACAGCCGGACACAGCGACCGAGTAAGGAGGAACCGAGGAGGAAATTAAAGGGCCAGGGCAGCCAACCAAGACCAGCCCCGACCCCAGCGACCATGATCAAGCCGCGCTCCAATCTTACCATAGGACGAGCGCGGCCTACCCACACAGGAGCAGGCCATGCAGCGAACAATGATCGCCATAGCGGCAGCAGCCGCCCTAGTTCTAGCCGTAATACTCGCCCCGAGCATCAAGCGCCAGCTTGACGGCACCACCGACACATACCAGGCCCAGCAGCGGCTAGAGCTGCGCCAGGCCGAATACACCGCCCAGCTCGACAACCAGCACGCCGCCGCGACCGCCCCCGGCAGGGTGGCGCTAACCTATGCCGCTATCATCGCCGCCATTGTGCTGATGGGTGTTGTCATCTGGACAGGCCAGGACGCATACCAGCAGCGCCGCACCCCCTTAGTACACGCCGACAGCTACGGACGCTTACCAGTCAGCCGGCGCACCGTCACCGACCCCCAGCGAGCAGAGCAAATGCTCATGGCGACCATGGCGACGATCCAGCAGGCAGCGCAGATCATGATCGCCCAAGCCGAGGCCCAGGCCCGGCTAGCCGAGCGATTGACGATCACCATGCGCGAGAGCCAGGCCCGCCAGCTACCACCCCCAGCCGACGAACGGCAGGCCCCCAGCACCCCGGCCAGCACGCCGAGCTTTAGCGACCTGCTACGAGCTGGACAGATCAACGCCGGAAAAGGGCTAATCCTCGGCTATGAAAATGGCGAGCCAGTCAGCGGCACATGGAAAGACCTATACAGCACCGCCCTAGCCGGACTATCAGGCACCGGCAAAACCACCACCCAGCGATTTTTAGCCGGGCAGACCGCCCTTAAGGGTGCGCGCTTTGTTGTCATCGATCCGCACAGGGACGCCGAGCCGGACGAGGATGGCGAGTATCAGCAACTCAGCAAGGCACTAGAACCGCTCGACTATGCTTTTTTGTGCGCGCCCGCCGCAACCGACGCCGAGATCCTAGAGAGCGTTAGGTTTTTGGCCGACATAGGAAAGCGCCGAGTCACCGGCAAAGAGAGCGTAGCATACCCCGTTATCGCATGGCTTGACGAGACAACCAGCCTACTAAGCCGCTCCAGCGTGGCCGACGAGCTAGCCACCCTGTTAGAGCGCATCGCCCAGGAGTACCGCAAGGTCGGAGTCTTTGCGAGCCTATCGGGCCAGATATGGAAAGCCACCCACGCCGGCGGCACCGCCCTACGCGATAGCCTAGCTAGCGTCATTTGCCACCGCATGAAACCCGGCCAGGCCCGGCTACTCTTGACCAGCGAGGATGCCAACCGCGCCGCCCGGCTCGACATCGGCCAGGCCGTTTTATGGCGCACCACCGGCCAGAGCCAGGTCATAACGATCCCCAACACCACCGCCGCCGATCTTGCCATGTTGGCAGCACCCCGGAAGCACCCCGGAAGCCACATGGAAGCACCAGCGGAAGCACCAAACACCGCAGCAGAACGGCCTAAACTGCAATCCCCCGATGAGGAGCGCGTGATCAGTGCTTTTGTGGCCGGCAGGGACGTTAGCGACATCGCCAAGGAGCGCGCAGAAGGCAAGAGCAGCGGCAGAAAATACAGCGATGAGCTAGCCCAGGTTAACCGAGTCATCCGCCGCCACGCGGCCCCCAAAACAGGAGAGGCCCATGCGACGTAGTGAGCCATGCCGCCGGCCAGGATGCCCCGGCAGCTACCACTATTCGGGATTCGTTACCGATTGGGAAGAATGCCCCATGGAGTATTACGACCTTCACACATGCGACGAGTGCGGGGATGAATCACTAAGCTACATCGAACCAGGCACACCGATAGAACCAGAACGGAGGAGCGACCCATGTACTACGACCTGACAGGCACATCATGCACCAAGCCAGGATGCCCCGGCGCATTCCAGCCAACCAGGCAGAGCGAGGGAACCGAAACAACCACGGTAGAGGAAATCGTATACCCCGAGTTTGACCCGGACGGCGACGGCGAACCATATTTCAGACTACGCGACCGCCAAATACGAGTCACCTACCAGCACTATAAATGCGATAAATGCGGCCAGGAGACAACCGAGTACGCGGCATAAAAAAAGGGCGATGCTGCAAACATCGCCCGCCGACAATTCCATAAGCCACGCGGCGGAAGCACCACCAACCAAACCGCGAAGGCTGCCCACCATTAGGCCCCCGGAGGAGCCAATAGTTAAGAGGGTTTGACATGCATAATAGCACAACTACGACCGCTAGCATGGAGCTGCTGCGCCGTGCCATCCTGCGCCACGAGCCAGCCCGGCACGGCATCATGCAGAGCAAGGCACACCACGACGCCACCGGCGAGAAATACCGCGAGCGCGCCACCAGGCCGACCAACGACCAGCTAGCCCGGCACATCGCCGGCGAGATCACGCTAGCCGCTCCAGCAGCAGCCAACGGGCTAGCCGCCTGCATTGTCTACGACATCGACGACCAGGCGCTTAACACCATCCCCGCGATCCTCGCAGCCGCCGAGCGGCGCGGATTGTTCGCATGGGGCGAGCTGCACGAAGCCCGAGATCGCGGCTATGCTTGGCTACCGTTTGACCGCGTGACCAACGCGGAGGCCCTGCGGCAGCTTGGCGACGAGATCATGGCCGAGGCCCTAGCCGAGCTGGAGAGCTGGCAGGGCGACGAATACACAGCCCCGGACATCGACAACCGCACCGCCAACAACGCGATCACGCGGCTACCATTTGGCCGGCACACATGGACCGGGCAGCGCGGCGAGATCATCATGGCGGACGGACACACCGCCCGGATTGACGACGACCAGGCCGAGGCCCTAGCCCTATGGGCCGAGCGCTACCGCGAGAACCCCGCCGAGAGCGTACCAGAGCCACGGAGAGCCACGGAAACGCCGAAGGCCACCAGCACCAGGCAGACCAGCGCCAGCGCCAGCAACGCCGAGGTTAAAGCGGCCTATAACCAGGCCGTAGACGTGTGCGACGTGCTGACCCGGCACAATGGCCGGCGGCACAGCCGTACTAGCTGGCATTGCCCAGGCCGTAACCACAAGAACGGCGACAGCAGCCCCAGCCTATTGATCAGGCCGAGCAAGCGGCCCGCCATCTATGGCGCGCACGTCGTCATGTGCTATAGCCAGGGCTGCGAGTTCCACGCCGCCGGCGGCGAGGTTTGGGATGCGTTCAACGTGGAGGCCAAACTAGAAGGCAGAACCTACCAGGAACAGATCGCCCACGCCCGGCAGTTTCTAGGGCTACCAGACCGCGCCAGGGCCACGGAGAGCGACGGAAGCGACCGAGGAGGCAGCAACACCCGCCGCGACCACCACGAGCCACGGAAAGCGCAAAGCCCGCGCCGGCCAGGCCCGCCGAAGGAGGATGCAGCGACCGCCGCGAAGATCCGCCAGGCGACCACCATGCGCGCCGCGCTCGACACCAGCCTTAAGAACAGCGACCGCGCCACCCTCCGCGCCATCTTGGAGATCGCCGGCGAGAAAACATGGTGCAGGCCGAGCATAGACACACTGGCCGAGCGCGCCGGCATCCATCGACGAACCGCCCAGGAGGCCACCAGGAGACTCCAGGCAGCGGGATACATCGACATCAAGGACGCCGCCAACGGCTACGGAGGCAACGAAACAAACCGCTATACCATCCGGGGGGGGATGGTCGAAATGCCACCCGAGTTTAAAGAATCTAGTAATACTAAACCTAAAACCCTACAAGAAGCATGTAAGGGGGGGGACATCGCGCCACCCGCCCCAGCGCCGGCAGCAGATCCAGCACCGGCCACCAGGCCGACCCCGCCAGCGGCACCAGCTCCAGCAGAACAACCGGCAGCGGACACCCCAGCGCCAGCGCCAGCGGCACCAGCT
>Ga0209460_1000711_pt1 | contig 26258 bp, 22 predicted proteins | sample EBPBio132013_DNA_FD_185868 | JGI IMG/M metagenome (GOLD analysis project Ga0209460, IMG submission 185868) | Wastewater treatment Type I Accumulibacter community from EBPR Bioreactor in Madison, WI, USA - Reactor 2_5/13/2013_ DNA (SPAdes)... | ecosystem: Engineered > Bioreactor > EBPR >... | reverse complement strand
CATTCACCGAGAACCATTCGGTAATCTGGTTAAAGACGCGGAACTCACCGGCTTTCGGCTCGGACTGGATCGCCAGTTCGATGCACCGCACCGTATCGCGCACATGGATGTAACCGCGCGTTTGACCGCCTCGCCCGTACACGGTCAGCGGGTAGCCGACAGCCGATTGAATGCAGAAGCGGTTGAGTGCCGTTCCATAAATTTGATCGTAGTCGAAGCGGGTGGCGAGTTCAGGCGCGAGGAGGGTTTCGTCGGTATCCGCGCCGTACACAACGCCCTGATTGAGGTCGGTCGAGCGCAAGCCCCAGACACGACAGCAGAAGTGAATGTTGTGCGAGTCATGAACTTTGCTCAGGTGATAGAACGAACCGGGCTGCTTGGGGAAAGGCAGCGTGTCTTTGCGACCCTTATGCTCGATTTCGATGAAGCCTTCTTCGATGTCAATATTCGGTGTCCCGTATTCGCCCATCGTACCGAGTTTTACGAGGTGAGCCGAGGGGGTGTAATCTTTGATGGCATAAAGAACGTTGAGCGTGCCAATAACATTGGTATATTGGGTGTGAACGGCGTGTTCACGGTCGATCATGGAATAGGGCGCGGCGCGCTGCTCGGCGAAATGCACTACCGCTTCCGGTTGGAACTCTTGGAAGGCGCGGGAGAGCGCAGGCCAATCGGTCGTATCGCCGTGATAAGCATGAATGGTCTTGCCGGTGATCGCCTTCCAGCTTTCAATCCGTTGATGTACCGTTTGGATGGGGATGAGGCTGTCGAAACCCTGCTTCAGGTCGAAGTGCCGACGCGCCTGATTGTCAAAAACAGCAACCTCATAACCTTTTTGAGAGAGGTATAGCGCCTGCGGCCAGCCGAGGTATCCGTCACCACCTAAAATAAGTACGCGCACAGGGTTGCTCCTTTGTAAATTTTCACATGAGTTATAACCGTCTCGACAGCCGGAAGTTGCGCTATCGAACCGAAGATTGCCTAACGGCTATTTCCACTAACTGTCTAACCGTTTCTTCGAACAACGCCTTGCCGCCTAACTGTATGCCCAAATCCGCCAAGTGTCGGGAGATCAGCACGTTCGATGGTGGGGGCGCGGGCGCGGGTAATTCCCCTTCCTTGCCCGTAAAGCGTTGGATGAGCCGCACAAGATTACGGTTGGTCACATAAAGGTCGCTCAGGTGCAGGAGGCTAATATCGAGCGTCGGGCGGGTGAGCAGGACTCCAATCGCCCGCGCCACATCCGCGCCGTGAACCTCCGTCCCGCCTCGGTTGGATGTGACTGGCTGGTCATTCAGCACGGCCTGAACGATGTCCCACCACTTCGAGCGCTCAACTGGAACCGTAAGACCATAAACGCCGGTTGCGCGAATCGAACACACCTGCATATCGCTGAACTGTGTGAAATCCTGCAAAAAGTCTTCGATGGTCAATTTATAGCTGCCGTAGTGGGTATCCGGCGAGGGCGGATGGTCTTCGTCTAACACACGCCCGGCTTCGGTGCGCGAAAAGACCGCACGGCTGGAGAGAAAGATAAAACGCTTGACACCGGCTTGACCTGCCGCCTTGAACAGCCGTATCGAGCCGCCCACGTTGGCATCCAGCCACGCGGGGAGGTCGTCACCCTCGCCGTTCCGGTATTTCCCCGGCACATGCTCATAGGCGAGATGGACGAGTGCGTCTGCCCCTGCAACCAGCGATTCAACCGCTTCTTGGGAGCGCAGGTCGCCCGTCACCCATTCGACAGGCTGCGTGAAGCCGCCCCGGTCGCTGGTAGGACGGCTGAGGGCGCGAACCTTCATCCCGCGCCCCTGAAATTCGGCCACCACGAAACGCCCGACGTAACCGGTTGCGCCGGTGAGCGCGATGCTGGTCATGGTAGGCGCACCTCATTGTGATGAGAGACCACTTCATGCGCTCCGGCAGCTTTTAGGGTTTCCGCATCCAAAGAGGACGCGAAGCCGATCACATGCCCGATGCCACAGGCGAGCGCGTCTTGTATGCCTGACACGCTGTCCTCGATCACCACACAGTCGCGCGGGTCGATGCCGAAGGCGTGGGCAGCACGGGCGTGAACTTTATGGTCATGGTCGTCCAGCGCGTCCTCATTGCCGATGATGATGTCAAAGAGCGAGGGCATTTGGATGATGTTGAGGGTGCGGTGCAGACGCATTCGTAACCCACGCGAGACAACCGCCGTGTACCAGCCATCGGCCTGTGCGCGGCGCAGCAGGTCGATGCTCCCCGGCATGGGTTGTAAGCCACCCGCCAAAGTGAGGAAGGTTCGCTTTTTGAGGTCGAGCAAGGCTGTTCGCAGGTCGTCCGTTAAATTGGTGAAGCGCTTACCCGCCCAGAGCTGGTAAATCTGCTCCTGATTCAAGCCAACCAACAGGTGATGGCTGCCGGTGATGCGGATGCCCATCAACTGCTCGAAGGACTGCTGCCAGCTTTCGAAGTGTAAGGGTTCGCTGTCCACCAGCACGCCGTCGAAGTCGAAGATCAGGCATCGGCGGGGTTTAGGCGACATCGGGTTTCCCCTGTGGTGCGGGCAGTTCCGCCGGTAAGGTGCCGTGTTCGTAGACCTGCCACCAGAGGTCGATGAGGGGCGCGAGTTGGTCACGCTTGGGGTGATCCGCTTCCCACGGCTTCTCGTACTGGTAGTGGATGAGGTGAATATGTTCCCATCGCCACAACTGCGGTAGGTTGAACCACACATATTGGAGGGTATTGTAGATATAGGGTAAGCCGTGCCAGTCGGGAAAGTAGGTTTGCAAGAAGGTTTGGTCGGTACGCGCCCAGAACACGTCCGGCTGGTCGAGCTTTGCCAGCATGTCGTCGAAGATGCGTCGGCTCGGTTGGGCGACGAACACACCACTGTTCAGGCGGTGGAAGTCATCCAACGACTCGTAAAGGTTGGGCGCGGCGACGAATTCGGGGTAGCCGAATAAGCGGTCGATATTGCGGACGACCAGCGTATCGGCATCCAAGAAAACGATCTTCTCGTGCTGTTCCAGTTCCCAAAGACGCAGCTTGAGGAAGTTGTGCAGGGGGTTATGGAACTGTGGCTTGTTGCCTTTAGTAAAGGGGGCGAGGCTGTGCTGCGACTGGCGAGAGTGCCGCGTCTGAAACGCTTCCGACACGGGCAGCGGGTCAACTTCGAGGATGCCACAGCCGAGCGATTCAAGCTGACCGGTGCCTTCGACACCCGCGACCGCCAGCACGGTTAAGGGGGAGGCCGCGCCGACCATCCGCAGCGACTTAGCCAACGCTATCGCACCTGTCAAGAAATCGGCGTTACTCACCAACGTCACATAACTATTCAAAAGAAAGCTCCTGTTCTGAAAGCAGCATCAGTTTACCGCCACGCCTTTAAAAAGCAATCATGCCGTGTACATCAAGATTAGCTAAAAGGATTGAGTTTGAATTGAGTTACAGTATTACTCACACCGATGTAAAATGAGTTTAAAGTTCGCATTCGCTACGGTTGCACGTAAAATAGATGTGAATGACGAATCTTTCTTTACGAAAATCAACGCTTGGATCACGCATAAGGTCATCCTGTTCCATGAATCGAACCACGCTTGCTTATTTGACTGTCCTATTTTGCGGCCTCCTCACAGGCTTTACGCTGCTCACCAATATCCCTACCGCCGAGATGTTCGCCCGCTACGGGTGGCAAGCTGTGCTGTGGGTCATCCTGATCGCGGTTACGCTGATGTTCGGTGTGCTGCTGCGCGAGGGGGAATTTAGCGCGGTACACGTTTATGGCAGTGCAGCCTTCCTCTCGACTGCTGGCAGCGCTGAACCGTTGGTGCTGTGGTCGGTGGCCTTGGGCGCGGCGCTTGGTGGGGTGCTGCTGCTCGCCCGCACGCACGACAGCAGCCTGCGACGGCGGCTGACGGTGCGGACTACCAGCAGCATCGTCATGATCTGTTCGCGCGTCACGCTCAGTTTGCTGGTGGCGGGGCGTGTTTATGAGGCATTAGGTGGGACGCGCCCGCTCGTACCGCCGCTGGGCGAACAAGCGCTGCCGCTGGTGGCGTTCTGCCTGCTCTACACAGTGCTATACGCGCTGATCTTTTTGCTCGAAACGTATGTCGAACAGCGTTCGATCCGGCGGTTGGTGCTGGATAACCGCAACTTACTAGCAGCGATGCTGGTCATTCCGCTGCCCTTCGGTGCCTTATCTGCCGTCGTTATCAGCCTTACACCCACATCGATTTTTGCGTTCAGCATCGGTGCGCTGCTGGCTTCATTAGGCTTGTACCGTTTCAGCCGGACGAATTACCAATTCCAAAAGCAGTTGGATGAGCAGCGTTCGCTGATTGCGGTAAGCCAAGCCTTGCAGAGTGACCTCAAACTCGATTCGCTGCTTTACGCCATCTACAACCAAGTTGTCCAGTTGATGCACACCGATCAATTCGTGGTGGCGCTGTACAAACGCGGACACGATCAACTGCGCTTCCCGCTGGTGATGCGGAACGGGCAAGCAGTCAAAGATTACCACGAGGACACAGCGACAAGCCCGCTGGGGCGTGTCCTCCGGCAGCAGCAGCCGCTTCTCATCCAGCATGACGGTGAAGGCACGACGAACTGGCATTCGTGGTTGGGTGTGCCGCTGCTGGCGGGTGGGCGGTTGTTGGGGGCAATCGCGGTACGCTCCGACGACCCGCTGCAACCCCTTGGCGAGGACGACAAGCGGCTGCTGAGTGTGGTGGCGACCAGCGCGAGTGTAGCGATTGATAACGCGCAGCTTTATGAGCAGCAGACGGCACAGGCCATCCGTATGGAGGCACTCAACCGTACGCTGCCGCTGCTCACGGGGACGCTGGCGCTGGATACCGTGCAGCAGACGATTGTCGCGGCGGCAAGCGACATGCTGCAAGCGGACGGCGTGGCGCTTTACCTGCGGGCGGAGGATGTGAAACTGCCGATGCAGTTGGTCGCCAGTACGGGCCTTTCGCAAGCCAACGAAACCCTGCTGCCCGACGAGATCGTCAAGCGCGAGAACAAAGCGACCTATTGGGGGTTGGACTTGGTGGTGGGGAATGAGCGGCTGGGCGGGCTGGCCTTCTTCTTTAACGAGGGGAACTCGTACGACGAGGACGAGATGCCGATTGCGCTGACCTTCGCGGCGCAGGCAGCGCAGGCTATCCACAACGCCCAGAAGTATACGACGACTGACCAAGCGCTCGAACAGCAGGTGAAACGGGTGACGGAAACGCGCGACCGGTTGCAAGTCATTCTTGACACGATGCGCGAGGGTATCGTACTGATCGACCGCGAAGGCGTGGTGGCGCTGGCGAACCCGCGCGTTGACCTAATCGGGCTGCACGGGACGGATTTGCTCGGTAAGCCGGTGGCTGACCTGCTGGAAAAGCCTGATGTGGAACTGGCAGAGCGCATGGGCTTCGAAACCGACCAAAAGCTGCTGAACCTCGCCAAGACGCTGCGGAACATGGAAAGTTGGTCGATCAGTGAACCGGTTTCGTACACCGTGACGCTGGAGGCCGAAACCCGCCACATTGAACGGAATATCATTCCGGTTGTGGGGGATGGCAGCGAGATTTTAGGGGCGCTGCTGGTGTTTAGTGACGAAACGGAAGCGCGGGAACTGATGCAGATGCGAGCTGACCTCGCGAATATGATCGTGCATGACCTCCGCAGTCCACTGACGGCGGTGACGACCGGCCTTAAGCTCCTACGGGATGTGGTTCCAACCGAGAATACCCTGCGCCCGACGGTCGTTTCGATCACGGAGACGAGCCAACGCGCGATCCGCAAGATGCTGGTACGGGTGGATTCGCTGCTGGATATTTCACGGTTGGACAGCGGTTTCCTCTCGCTTGAGACCGAGCCGACCGACATGGCGACGCTGGCAGACGGTGTGTGCGTGGAACTAAGTCCGGTGGCGCAAGAGATGGAAGTGACGCTGACCACGGACATTGGTGAGGAAACTCCGGCGCTGGATGCCGACGGCGATAAGGTTGAGCGCGTGCTGCAAAACCTCGTGGATAATGCGCTGAAGTTCTGCCCTGCTGGTGGCAACGTGACTATACGCGCCCACCAACCGGAAGAACACGACGGTGAACGCTTTGTGCGAATCGATGTGACGGACAGCGGGCCGGGTGTGCCGGATGAGTACAAGTCACGCTTGTTCGACCGTTTTGTTCAGGTGAAAGGGCGACGTGGGACGCGGCGCGGCAGCGGCTTGGGGCTGACGTTCTGCCGGCTGGTGGTAGAGGCGCACGGGGGCAAAATCTGGATTGAGGACAACCCCGGCGGTGGCAGCATCTTCGCCTTCACGCTGCCGGTGGCGGATTAGAACAAGCACTAGCATCTATAAAGGCAACGCGAACTCAGGGGGAATTGATGAGCACGGAAAACCAGATGGGCAGTCCGAAACGTTATGTGGCAGTGTTAGGCGTGGTCGCGGTGATGTGCTTATTGCAAGCCATCTACATGGTGATGCGCCTCGCTCATCTTTCCGATTTCCCACCGGAGCAACTAGGTAGAGTACACATCACCACCAACTTCCAGATTTTGGCGAGTGTGATTGGTCTTCTGTGCCTGTTTACGGGTATTTGGAACCGGCAGCGGAACGCAAGTTTCGTCTTTTACGCGCTGATCGCTGTCAATTTCGTGCTGTCACTGTATGCCGAGCAGCCTCTGTTCGCTGTTGGCTCGGTGATCGTTCTCGTGCTGACGATAGGGTGGCAGCGTCAAAACTAAACGACTGGATACACATGGCACTATAGACGGGCAGCCAAAATCGGCAACATGGGATGATGTACAATCAAGGTATGGACGTTAGATGGTAGGGATTGCCCGTTTATGGCTGGTGAACAGACGCATTTTTGGCAGTCACGGGAACTGGGGAACACGTTCGAGTCGCTGACCGCCACCTATATCACCCACTCATTCGCGCGGCACACGCACGAGGGCTTCGCGATTGGCGTGGTGGTGAAAGGTGCGGAAACCTTTTACTACCGCGGGGAGATGCACATCGCGCCAGCGGGCAGCACAGTTTGCATTTGCCCGGATGAACTGCACACCGGGCAAGCGGTTACAACCGATGGCTGGACGTACCGCATGATTTACCCCGCCGCCGATTTGCTGATGCAGGTCGCTTCACAGATCGCTGGCAAGCCGCGCGGTATCCCGTACTTTAGCGAACCGGTATTCCACGACACCGACTTATACCACGCGCTGTATATGGCGCACCTTGCCCTCGAAGAAGGGCGACCCGCACTGGAACGCGAAACCCGCCTCTTGGACGCGCTGACATTGATGGTACGGCGTTACGCAGATGACCGCCCACCGCTGGCACAGATCGGGGTGGGGCATGACGCGCTGCGGGACGCGAAGGATTATTTACACGCGCACTATGCCGAAGATGTCTCGTTAGAGCAGTTGGCACAGGCGGTTTACCTCAGCCCCTTTCACCTCAGTCGCTTGTTCCGCGAGCGGTTGAGCTTGCCCCCGCATATGTACCTCAACCAGATTCGCATCAACCGCACTAAGACGCTGTTGAATACCGACATGCCGCTGATGGCGGTGGCGCAGTCAGTCGGCTACGCGGATCAAAGCCACCTGAGCAAAGCCTTCAAGCGCGTAGTGGGCATCACCCCCGGTCAATACCGCAAGATTCGACAAGACATCCTCGTCCCCAGCCGATATGATGGTGAAGCTCGATAAATTTCTTGAGTAGGGTCAGATTTATGACAGAACTTCATACACGCCGTTCAGAGTTCATCGCGGGTATTCGGGACACCTTCCCGCTGGTCATTGGCGCGATCCCCTTTGGCCTGATCTTCGGGGCGCTGGCGGTCAACCAAGGGCTTTCACCGGCTGCCGCGCTGGGTTTTTCGCTGTTTGTGTTCGCGGGGTCGTCGCAGTTTATCGGCGCGGGGTTGGTGGCGCAGGGGGTGAGCATGGCGCTCATCATCTTTACTACGTTCATCGTCAATGTGCGCCACGCGCTCTACGGGGCGACGCTTGCGCCTTATATGAAGCATCTCCCACAGCGCTGGCTGCTGCCGCTGGGCTTCTGGCTAACCGATGAAACATTCGCTGTGGTCATTACCCGTTACGCGAAGCCGGACCGTTCACCGTTCAAGCATTGGTATCACCTCGGCTCATCGGTCATTATGTACTTGAACTGGAATTTGTGGACGTTCATCGGTTTGGTGGCGGGGCAAAGTATCAAACCCGAAGATTTGACCCGGCTCGGCCTCGCCTTCGCGATGGATGTGACGTTTATCGGCATGATTATGGGGCAGTTGAAAAGCAGCCCGATGGTGCTGGCGGCAATCGCAGCCGGATTAAGCGCGGTGGTGTTATATGGGATGCCGAACAAGCTGGGACTGATCGTCGCCGTGTTCATCGGTATCGGCGTGGGGCTGGTGAGTGAAAGGCTGATGGGCAAAGACGAGCCGGTGACCCCAACGGTTGAAAGCAATATAGACGGGATGCCATCATGAATGAAGTGCTTCTGATTTTGGGTATGACGCTGGTGACGTTCCTGCCGCGTTACGGGGTGCTGGCGCTGATGGGGCGGATTGAGATGCCGCAGCCGCTTTTTAAGGCGCTGCGCTACGTGCCTGTGACGGTGCTTTCGGCGATTATCGCGCCCGACCTGCTGTTGAAGGATGGCAGCGTCAACCTCGCCCTGAACAACAGCTTTTTAGCGGCGGGGATTATTGCCATCCTTGTCTCGTGGCGCACGAAAAACCTGCTGCTGACGATTGTGCTGGGTATGGCGGCGCTGTGGGTGTGGCGGGCGGTGTTTCCGGTTTAGAGGCGTAACGATTGTCCGGTATTTATGAGGAGTCTGTTTGCGTCGCATGAGGCTAAAGCCATCATGCTGATTACCAGACAAGCGCACTAAAGGCGCTTCAAGGACAGCGATGTCAGTATAGTACTCAATCTGACTATGAAATCTACGACGGACAAGCCGAAATTAATGTTAGCCTGTCACGGCAGCAGATTCCAAATACGTGAGTTCTTTGTTTAACCCGACTTCAAGGTTATCCGCCGTTTGCAAGAGTTCACCGGTTAGCTGATTCATGGTGCGCGTCTGGTTGAGGCTGCTCTGGGCGATACGTTCCATCCGCTCGGCGCTGATGCTCATTTCTTCGAGGCCATCGGTTTGCCTACGGATGATGTCATGAACCATGCTGACTGACTGCTGCGCGGTTTTGACCTGCGCGAGTAGATTGCTCATGAGCTGCTCGGTGTGGCTGGCGACGAGTACGCCGCTATCGACCTGCTCGATACCGCCGTCGGTGGCTTTGATGGCCTGCCGCATCGCGGTCTGAATTTCTTCCAAGATTGACCGTACTTGCCCTGCCGCCTGCGTCGATTGGTGCGAGAGTGAACGCACCTCATCCGCGACGACCGCAAAGCCGCGCCCGTGGACACCCGCCCGTGCCGCTTCAATCGAGGCATTGACCGCCAATAAATTTGACTGTGTGGCAATTTCGCTGACCGAGCCGATGATGTTGTCGATACGCTGGGCGAACTGGGCGAGGGTGCGGATGCTCTGGGCGACCGTCGTCACTTTCTCGCGAATACCCGCCATTTCGGTCCTGACTTCTTGCAGCGCGGCTTGCCCACCGGCGGCGTGTTCGTTGGCTTCGCGGGTGGCGGCGTTCATACTGCGGGCGTGGGTTTGCATGTTTTCGCCGTTCAACACGAACTGCCCCAAGAGATTATTGGTGTGCGCGGCGAGATCGACCTGTTCTTGCAAGTTGACTTCCTGCCCCGCGATTAACTGACGCAGCGAGCCGACAGCCTGCGGCGACGCAACCGGTGCAGTCACGGACTTTTCGACCAGTGGCAGCGTAACGACGGACGTTTCAGCGTTCGGCTGCGGCAGCCGCCACAACAACCCCCCGCTGAGGATCATCAGTACCGCGAAGCCCGGCCACGATGGAATGCCGGGGTTGAGAACCACCAGCAGCATGAAGATGCCTGCTACGCCCATAATGACGAGCAGCCATTGTTGTACGACTGTAAAATTGCGTGTGCGTTGACTCATAATATGCAATCCAATAATTGCTGACGAACACTCCTCTTTATCTTACGTCACTTTACGCAAACGCGACCTTGAGTTTATGCGGCGGGGCGTTTGGGGAACAAAAACCCCTCAACTTAATCGGGTTTGAGGGGTTCAGAAGCACGTCACTACGAGGATTTTCTGGCCGCAGATCGCCGCTTATTGGACGCGGCAGATGTTTCCAGCAGCGGGAGTTCAAAGCCGAACGTACTGCCCTTGCCATATTCACTCTGGAAGCGCATATGGCCTTTGTGACGCTCGATGATCGTCTTGACGAGGTGCAGCCCCAAGCCCGTACCATTGATGCCTTTGGTTTCCTTCGTTTTGACACGGTAGAAGGCTTGGAACAGATTTTCCTGCATGTCCAGCGGGATACCGTAGCCATTATCCACGACGGTGAAGATGACCTTTTTATCTTCGACCGCGAGGCGTACCTGCACCGCGCCACCATTCGGCGTGTATTTGATGGCGTTGGTGAGCAGGTTGATGACGGTTTCCGGCAGCAGGAAGCGGTCGGCCTGAACATAGACGGATACATCTGGCTGTTCAAGCTGGTAATCCTGCCCCTTTTCCACGGCTTGCAGTTTGATTTGGACGAAGGCATCCTTGACAAGCTGCGTCAGGTCAACCCGCTCGCTCGCCATTTCGCGACCGGCGGCGATACGTTCCAGCGTCAGAATGTCACGGGTGATTTTGTCGATGCGGTTAATGGAGTCGCGAATGGCTTCCAACTGATCGTGACTACGCTCGGTCAAATGGTCGTCCAACTCCTCTTGGAGCATCTGTACATAACCGGAAATGACCCCCAACGGATTCCGCAGGTCATGGGCAGCGATGCGGATCATCTGCGTTTTGAGCTGCTCTAGCTCGCTAACCTGCTGGTAGAGGTTGGTGAGTTCGACCACCTGCTTCTCCGTTTTGAAGTGCAAGCGGGCATTATCGAGGGCAGAGGCAATTCGTACCGCCAGCACTTTGAGGAAGTCGAACATGGGGCGGGTGAACAAATCCGGCTCGGTGGTTTGGACGTTCAGCACGCCGATCAAGCGGTCTTGCGAAACGAGCGGCAGTGTCATCTGAGCGCGGGTTTCGATGACATTCGGGAGGTAATCCGGGTCAAGATTGACATCGGTGATGAGTTCCGGCAGCGACCGCCGCGCGACACGACCTACGATCCCACGTGTCAGTTGCAGGGTTTGCCCGACCATCGAGTCAGGGAAGTTACCAATAACATGGGCGACACGCAGTTGGTCATCTTCGAGCAGGTGAATGGCACCGGCGCTGGCACGGCTGATGCGGATGGCCGCATCAAGAGCGATTTGCAGCACGTGGTCGAAGTTCAAGCCTTCGGTGAGTTCAAGATCGACGCGCCGGATGATTTCGAGGCGGGCAATATAATCGTTGCGTTCGGCTTCCGTCCGCTTGCGGTCGTCAATATCGCGCCCGACCGACTGGAACTTGAGCAGCGCACCTTTCGAGTCGTAAATCGGTGTATCCGTCCACTCGATCCAGCGCATCGTTCCATTGGCTATACGAATCGGATGTTCGTGGCGGAAGGGCTGACGACTGGCACCGGAATGCGCGATCATCTCCAAGATTTCCGCGTGATATTCCAGCGGCGTATCGGTCAAGATACTCTGCCCGACGAGCGACTCGCGGCTGCGCCCAACCTGACGGCTCAGTGCTTCGTTGACAAAGGTCATGCGGGTGTCGGGTGTGTAGATGCTGATGAGTTCAGTCTGCTGCTCGACCATCGTCCGGTAACGGAGTTCGGATTCGCGTAAGCCTTCTTCAGCATTCCGGCGTTCGGTAATATCGGTGAGGATACCATCCCAGATGATGCTGCCATCGTCCGTAAAACGTGGTGAAGAATCAAAGCGCCGCCAACGTCGTTTTCCATTGACGATGACCTCGCCTTCCCAGACAAAAATTTGTGGGTTGGCGATGATCTGTGTAATCGCTTCCTCATAGCTTGCACGCATTTCCGGTACGATCTGATTCATCCATAGGGTCGCATCCTTAAATAAGGCTTGTGGCTCGATACCGGTTAAGGATTTCGATAGTGAACTCACATATTCAAAGGCGTAATCGCCAGTGGGTGAGCGGCGGGTGCGGTAGACGACACCGGGAACATTGGCAACCAAGTCATCGTAACGGCGGTTACTTTCGAGCAGTTGAGCCTCTGACCGTTTACGCACATACAGATGTTCCAAGGCGCTGGCGTAAAGACCGAGGAGTTCCAGTTGGTATTCTTGAAGGGGTTCTTTCAGAGTCAGGTTATCAGCAGCCAGCCAACCGATCACATCATCTTCTTGCCAGAGCAAGGCCATTGCGTTCCAACCGGTGCCGATGATTTTGCCATCATCGTACAGCGGGGTGTTGTCATGCACTTGAACGCGCTTTTTCCCGTTGATGGATTTACTCAGCCACTTGGTAAAGTTCGAGACCGGCTGCGCGAACTCATGTTCATCGCGCACCTTACGCTCCATATCGGTTCCATAGGTTCCACGCACGATGCCTGTTTTCGCATCATAAAGCATCAACCCCAGACGGTCGAAGCCTAAACGTTCGATGCCGAATGAAATGGCACTCTTAGCGATTTCATCGAAGGTATCCAAGTCGGCGATTTGGATGTTGATTTCGTTCAAAGCACGCTGATATTGGAGTGAACGCCGGAGTTGTTCCTCACTCCGCTCGTTGGCTTCCTGCGCGAGAACTTGCTCGGTGATGTCGCGCGTGACCGCTAATACTTGATTGACCCGACCGTCACTGGCACGATGGAAAGCGGTATTGCGAAAATGAAGCCAGTGCCAATCACCGGAGTTGTGCTTCATCCGAAAGATGGCTTCGTTAATTTCCCCATCCTTGAGCAGCGGGTAGGTATCAATACGCTGGTGAAAACGGAGAAGTTCATCGGGGTGGATGAAGTCTGTGACCATACCAAATTGGTCTTGCTGTTCGTCGCTATAACCCAGCACGGAACTAAAGGTGCGATTCCAATACAGCACGGACTTTTTGTCTAAATCCAGTACATAAATGAGATCAGGAACGGTCTTATTGACTTGATCGACATAAAACTCGCTGTTTTTAAGCTGCTCCTCGATGTATTTGCGCTCGGTAATATCCAATGCCGAACCCAAAATGGTCGGGACACCATCAATATTGCTCCAGTTGGCGACAATATCGAGCCAGCAGATTGAACCATCTTTGCGAATGAGGCGAATTTCGCGGCGTGGGGAGATATATAACCCTTCGCTGCGAAGCTGCATGAACTGGGTAAACCCCTGATATTCATCCGTGTGAATAAGTTGCAGAACACTTTGACCGATGAGTTCACCACGCTGATATCCTGTGGCTTTTTCCATCGCAGGGTTTGTATATAACAGTATACCGTCCGCATCGATGATAAATACAATCGCGCCGCTCAGTTCAGAAGCTGACAAGTAACTATTTTCAATATTTCGACGGGCATTTTCGGCGGCTTTACGGCGGGTGATGTCGTGCAGTAAACCATTGCAACCCTGTACCTGCCCATCATCGACGATTAGACGAACAATCTGTTCAACCCAACGCCGTCCCCCATCGGCGGATAAAACTTCGAACTCTAATGTGGTTTCCGAGGTAAAGTCTTGGAACTGTCCTGTATACCACGGGACGACTTTATCGAGCCAATCGGGGTGTACAACTTCTGTAAAATGCTTACCGATAACTTCGGATGGGGTGAAACCTAGTATGCTTTCTACAGCAGAATTGACATACAACAGAAAGCCTTTTGCATCCGTGGTAAAGAACAAATTACCAGCGGCTGCGATTAACTCGTGATAGGCATGAGACTGATCCCAAGTCGGATCATTGTTAGTTGTAGGGCGTATCCTATTCCCAACTTCAGTCATGAACGTTGTCGCCTTACCTTGCCCATTTAGGGTGATAAACTCTAACTACAGGGTTGCCTAAAACAGATTATAGACTATTTCAATCCGAATTACAGTTAGCGTTAATATAAAACTTCAGTTTCAAGCCAAAATTCCTTTTACGATCTCAAGAATAATGAATGATCCTCTTTTTAGATTTATAACATAAACCATATTCAACCATTGTGCGATAGAAATACCACGCTGCTGGTATTAAAGAATAGTAAAGGTAGGCAGTCTGATTGCTGGGTGATTATAATGGTAGAAAATTGCTACCCATTAAGGATTATCTCCCATGACGACCGACCCCCAACTTTTAGAATCGATCCGCACGAACACTGACCTCAACGCCATGCGTGCGAAGATTGCCCGCTTTGGAAAGGTTTTGTTTGACCGGCGACTGACGGATATTGCTGGCGGTAACATCAGCGCCCGTGTCGGTGAGTACATTTGCATTTCCCCCCGTTACAGCGGCAGCGCCCGACAGTGGCAGCTTACGCCCGAAGATGTGCTGGTTTCCGACCAAGAGATGAATGTGCTGGACGGAAACGGTGTCATTTCACGCGAGGCGAAAGTTCACTTCCGACTGCACCGCGAATTCGGAGAACATGGCACGGGAGTCGTTCATGCCCACGCACGCAATATCCTCGTGTTCGCGGCGATGAATATGGCGATGCCGCCCGTTTTGGAAGCCACCCAGAAGTTTGGCACGGTTCCAGTCGTGCCGTATGCCCCTGCTCACGGCAACGGTTTGGCGGAAAGTGTTGCGGGTGGCATCCGGGGGAACGAGTCACGCATTCGGAAGCAGGCGGCGGGTGTGATTGCCGCGTGGCATGGGTTATTCGTGATCGGCAAAGATTTGGATGCGGCGTTGGACGCGGTTGAACGTATGGATAACAACGCCTACTGCATCTTGATGGGCAAGCTGTTACAAGATAACGATATGATGGAAAGCCAACGTGCCGCGCTGGCACAAGCACAGGCAAACTACAAAGAATAGCTCACTCGTAAGGTGAACTAAAATGCCCTCGATATTGAGGGCATTTTGTTTTGGGTGGGCGATGTTGGGGATCAGTTTGTGCTGTGGCGGAGGAGCGCGGCGAGCGCCAGCGTAACGACTTCAGTCCGTTCCGCACCGCGACGATACATTTCACCTTTGAGGATACGGATGGCTTCCGTTTCGACAAGGTTGTAGGCGGCGTTGAAATAGGCTTCCATCAACTTCATACGAAGCTGCTCATCATTCAGGGTTTGTACTTGCGAGTCCATTTGCCTCAATTCCTATCGTGCTTATTTTCACAATAAAATCGTACACCTTTTTAACAGGTGAGTCCATTAATAAATGGACATAATGGATTGATGAAGCGAATTTTAACTTCTTATGACTCACGCCCGTAGCGCAAAACGAAAAAGCAGTTACAATCAAAATAATCCTCATTAAACGCGGCTTCCCATAGGTGGACTGACAGGATTTACAGTGGCTATGGTCTTTGACAAACAGCTTAATTATCAGTCCGTACTGGATGGCCTCGGCTCCGGCATCCTGATTTTTGACGATGAAGACCGTTTGGTCATGGAAAACCTGTCCGCCCGTAACCTGCTGGGCGCTGATCTTAAGCTGATCCGCGCGAGTGGTTGGGCGGCAGCTTCGGCGTTATTCAATTCACGCACAAACCCCGGCACCGAAACGGCGGATGCTGCCCGCAAGCGTGCGCTCGAATCCGCGAGGCCGGTACGCTTCCGTATCTACCGCGCGGGCGAATATATCCCCTGTTGGGCATCAACCGTGTACGCGACCAGCGGTGAAGCCTTCACCATGATTACGCTGGAAGTCGCGGATTGGTCAGCGATGACCGATTTGCTCGACCACTTCCGTGATGAAGTGGAACACGCGGCGACGGCGACGATGGGGCATACCAAGCTCATCACAAACACGTTGAAGTCCCCCAAGAAGAACGAAACGACCGAAGCGCTGGGCAAGCGGGTGGCGGGTTTCGTCACGCTGATTACCACGCACATGCACCGGCAAGAACGGCTGATGAAGCTGTTCAACCGCCTTGAACTGATCCGCACGGGCAAGCTGGCGGAGATGATACGGAACGACCGCAAGAAACTGAACCTCGCCAACTTCATCGAGGACTTCATCGAAGGGCTGCCGGAAGTCACACTGATTGACCCTGAGACCGAACAGCAGGATTACCGCGCCCGTATTACCAGCAGCATCCCCGACGATTTGATGATTTATGCGCCGCCCGGTCGGGTGGCGGACATCTTGCATGACCTCCTGCGTAATGCTATCATGTACAGTATGAAAGCCACGCCGATTATGATTATGGCGAACTCGTCAACCGGCAACCAGAGTGTGCAGATTGATGTGGTTGACGAAGGCTACGGCATCCGCGCGAAAGAGTTTGAGCGGGTTTTTGCGCCGTTCGAACGGGCGCGGCAGCCCCAGATCATCGGCGAGTTTGGCTATGGACTCAGTTTGTATTTGTGTAAGCAAGAGGTTGAGGCCATGAGTGGGAAAATCTGGTTCGAAAGTGAAGAAGGTGTCGGGACGACGTTCAGCTTTAAGCTGCCCCAGTGGCGTGATGATGCCACCCAACCCTCGCTTTCGTCGCCGAGTTCGATTGATTAACCACCCAGCCCACCGTATCTAGGACGCGCTTTTCAACGCCTCTCCGCATTCGGTCGGGAGGCGTTTTTGTTTAGAGTCGTCAGTCGATAGTCACCAGTCATCAGTAAAAGCGGACGCGATGTATCGCGTCCCTACACTCATTCGACGACTGACTGATAAAGCGTTTAAACTGTAAACTGATAACTGGAGACTGATAACTACTATGCAATTCATGACACGCGATATGTTCGATGCACTCATCATCATCGTCATCCTTGTGGGGTTGGCGCTGGCGGCACGGCGGTTATACACCGACTTCACGCGACCGCTGCCCCCTGTTAGCCAACCGCAGGATGATACACAACCGCGTCGTCCAGAGTAAGTTGTTTATCTTGAAGGTTTGCGGGCTAGAACCCGCCCGAACCCTCCCACATCAGCACGTTCGCAGGCTCACTACGCTGATAGAGTAACAGGGAGGGAACCCAATCAGGGTTTGTCAACGTCAAACCCCAACATTATCTAAAGGGAGAGAAAATCATGCTCGACATTAACCTGATCCGCGAAAAACCGGAATGGGTGAAGGAACAAATCGGTAAGCTGAACGATGCGCCCGCGCTGGCCCGCATCAACGCGATCCTTGAACTGGATAAAACGCGCCGTACCCTGCTGGCGGACAGCGAAACGGTGCAGGCAGCCCGTAACAAGCTGAACAAAGGCGTGGGCAAGCTGCGCGGCGACAAGCAAACCCCCGACGGGATGCGGGCGGCGATGGCGCGGCACATCGCGCTGGCGGTGCGCGAGGGCGAGTTCGAGGAGGCCATCAGCGTGATTGAGGGCGGTGGCAGCGTGAACGCCCCGCGTAAGGACGACAACCTGAACGAGGCGATGGATGAGATGATGGCGGCGCTCAAGGGCATGGGGGAACGGGTGGAAGCCATCAACGACCAACTGCGCGGGATTGATGCCGACCTGCAAGAGAATATGTACTGGCTGCCCAACATGCCCCACGAGAGCGTGCCGGTCTTCGACAGCGAGGAACACAACATCGCGTGGCCGGTGGAAGGGGTGATACGCGAGTTCGACTTCGAGCCGAAGCCCCACTGGGAGCTGGGGCCGGAACTGGACATCATCGACTTTGAACGCGGCGTGAAGCTGGCGGGTTCACGGGCGTATGTCCTCAAAGGGTTTGGCGCACGGCTACAGCGGGCGCTGGTTAGCTTCTACCTTGATATGGCACGGCAGAAGGGCTTTACGCAGGTGAACGTGCCGTACTTCGTCAAGGAAGACATGATGTACGGCGCAGGGCAGTTCCCGAAGTTCCGTGATGTGGTTTACAACGACCCGGACGCGGAAGTGTATATGCTCCCGACGGCGGAGGTCGCGATTACCAACTTGCACCGTGACGAAATCCTCGACGAGGCGCAGCTACCGATTTTCTATGTGGCGCATACGCCGTGCTTCCGGCGGGAAAAGACGAGCGCCGGACGCGATGTGCGCGGGATTAAGCGCGTTCATCAGTTCGAGAAGGTGGAGATGTATAAGTTCACCTCACCGGAGACGAGCTATGCCGAACTGGAAAGCCTGACCGAAGCAGCAGCCGACATCTGCCGTAAGCTGGGGCTGGCGTTCCGGCGGTTGGAGATCGTGACTGGCGATCTGGGCTTCAGCGCGAGCAAGAAATACGACATCGAAGTATGGTCACCGGGGTGCAAGGAGTGGCTGGAAGTGAGTTCCTGTTCCAACACCGAGACATTCCAAGCACGGCGGGCGAATGTGAAGTATCGCCCGACCGAGAGCAAGAAGGCACAGTTCGTGCATACGCTGAACGGTTCCGGTTTGGCGGACACGCGGGTGATTATCGCCATTCTGGAGAATTACCAACAGGCGGACGGCAGCGTGATTATTCCTGAGGTGCTGCGTCCGTACATGGGCGGCGCGGACGTGATTACACGGTAGTCGACAGTCTTTAGTCGATAGTCTTTAGTCAAAAGACAAATACCGATTTGTGGCGGGGTGGGCGATTGCTTACCCCGTTTTGATTCACGGGTTATCAGTTGCCAGCCTCATACAAAGACAAAACGAATCGCCAAGCACGCCAAGAAAGATAGAGAGCGCCAAGGTTTTATGGCGGCGGTGGCGGCGAAGTCGTCGTCGCCATAAAGGCTTATAAACGTCATAAATGTTGAAAATGTTGCAGTTGTTACTCCTATTCCTGACGGCGGCTGTGAGGGAGCGATTTGCCGAAACTTCGCCCTAAAGGATTTCCTTCGGTCACAAATTTCTTCAAATTCTTCATTTTCACAGTGCATTTTATGTTGTTGATGCTGTTGTTGCAGTTGAGAAACCGTGTGTTTGTCGCAAATGTCGTCAGTGTCGTCAGTGTCGTCAGTGTCGTCAGTGTCAGTCGAAAGTTATCAGTTCACAGTTGACAGTTATCAGTTCAAGACGAAACCAAATATCATGAAAGCGCGTGTTTTATTGCAGCGGCGGCGGCTGGCCTTGCTGCTGCAACGTTTGCTGCAAAAGTAGTTATCAGTCAACAGTTTTCAGTTGACAGTCAAATGCACAATCGGCGGAACAGGCGGCATAGGCGGCACAAGCTGGTTGTGCATTTGTGCGCGTTAGGTCGATGTCGTTGTTAAGATGCGTGGGGTTGTTGACGTGGGTTTGCCAGCGGCACTTCCGGCCCTACAGCCAAGCCTGTTTCTATTGTATGAGAAGTGTGCGGCGAAAGGGTGAACATTTGTCAGAACATTTGGTCACTTTTAAGGGGTGGTGGCACTAACTTTGTGAGGGAGCAAAATTGTTAAGATGGTTGGTGAATGGTTGGTAAACAGTTTGTCGGGTTAACCGAAAATAAACCTAGTTTATAGTACTGAGTTCTGAGTGCCGAGTACTGAGTAAAGGCAAATTCAGAGTGAACCGCCAAGACGCAGAGAACGCCAAGATCAAGGCGGAGAAATTAGAGATGTGGATTGCGCCGCATCAGGCTAAAGCCGTCATGCTGATCACCGGACAAGTCTGCTAAAGCGACTTCATGGTTAAATGTATTTGTGGGTGCAAGCGGTAAGAGTATTAACCACACCTATTATAGCTATGGAGGACATATGCGCCGTTTTGTCGCTGCAAGCATCTATATGATGTTGATTCTATGTACAAGTGTATCAGCGCAAGAGACAAGACCACTCAATTTACCGAGTGAACTGTACTTTAATACATTCTCAGGTTCACACGAAATCAGCAAGAGTTTGTATCGTGTTCAAGATAGCCCAACCGCTGATCCGGTACTCACAACTCAAAAAACTATTATGGATTATGTTTGGACATCGGATGGAAACAAAATAGCCTTAATCATCAATGATAATGGAGCTACGCGAGCGGAAATCTATTCAAGCGCTTTTGAGCTTATTACCCAAGTTGAAATCAATCTATTTAAAAATGACACTTATCATTACCCAGTGACCTGGGCAGATGATGGAAAACATCTGGCAACTGTCTCCGAGAAAGCGGCTGACATACCCTATATTTCAATTATTCCAGTCGATTCTCTTTCGAATACGGTTGAGCAAGTTATTTCTGTTCCAGAAGCAGAAGATTTGTCCCGTATTTACTGGTCGCCAAATGCTAAATATATGCTTTACCAAACCCTTTTACGTTCGGATGCAGTAACTCGTGAAAGTATCCCTCAACCTGAGAGTCACAAATTATATTTACTGGATTTAGAGACACGTAAGACAAAACTTGTCACCAATACCAGTTTCAATAACTGTATCGCATGGTCAAGTGATGGGGACAGGTTTGCATCTGTCTCTAATTTCCACCGTGATTTAGATACATTTCAGCTTCGGGCAACCCATCTGGAAATATATGATCTCAACGCCAAGGTGATTACAGAATTCGATACCAACCTGACATTTGATAAAGCCATTGGCTGCCCGATTTCATGGTCAAATAATGGGCAGAATATTGCTGCACTGTATTCAATTTACATTGAACCGAGTGAATTTGAATCCGGTATCGCTACCATTGACCTTCAAACGCAAAAAATTCAACCAGTGGGCATTCCCAACCCTATCTCATATTCTATCCTGTCAATGAATTGGTCACCTGACGACTCGTGGGTTGCTATCGAAACGCTGTACAACGCATATGGGGATATCCGTCTTTTTCCCCTTGATACAGGTGAAGAGATCATTTTGACAGTAGGTGATGGAGTCCCTATGTTCAACCCGAAGTGGCGTATCACGAGTGAATAATCAATCTAGAGACTAAACACTATCGGCTCTCGCATTTCGGCCTCAAGACGTTCGTGAAGTTGTGTGGTGAAACGGACAGCAAGTTAAGGATTTTGAGGGTTGGCATTTGCCAGCGGATAAACCCGCTGGCAAGGCAAATAAACCCCCATAAACGGGGATAATCAGAAAGTCGTGCGTACGAAACGGAAGAAGATAATTGTAGGCAGGAAAGCAACGGACAGCCTGTCTGCTGTCCCTACAGGCGTGGTCGCGTGGGTGGTTGCTGGCGAGAGGGCGCAAGCCTTGCGCCCCTACAAAATCACATTATATGTGTTCAATAAGAGGCTTAATTTGGTGCATATGGGACAGCAAGTATGCTGTCCGTGGTGATGTAAAAAGATTGTCTCTAGCCCTACAAGGAGAGGGTTTTACGTCCGCAGCAACCAGTCGCCCACCTGCGCGAGGCGGCAGCGGTCAGTGATGGATCGAGCCGATTTAAGGTCGTTTAGCCGCAGACACGCAGAGGAATACAAAGCGTTTCAAGAGGATACAGCACCACTGTGTCCTTTTTATTTGTCTTGTGGCTGATGCGCTTGCCAGAAGGCTTGGAGGGGTTTGTAGTCGAGGATGATGATGCCTTCCTGCTCGATCAACTGCCGCGCTTCGGGCGAGGTCATAAACTGGTAATCCGTCCAACGGATTTCCCAGCTCCCCGGTTCGACCGCCTGCATCTCGGCGGTATCGAGCGCCGGATGTACGGCCCACTCGCTGAGGCCGACGGGTAGTTCGCGCAGCAAACGGGTGTAGATGTCCTTCTTGGTCGGCACGTTGACACCATAACTGTCGAGCAGCGGGTACTCGTTGGCGGGTAAACCCTGTTCCGGCACGAAAGCGGTATACGGCTCCGGCGAAACACGCAGCGCCGTGCCATACTCCCGCGCCAACCGGAACGTCATCTCGAAAATATCCGGTCGTCCGCCGTTGTGGAGGCAGTGCCAATCGAGGTGCGTAGGCTCAAGACCAGCATCCAGCACCGTCTGAATTTGGGCGCGAAACTCGGTTTCCAGTTCGTGAATATCCACCTGCGCGGCGAATTCGTCCATCCGCGCAATCGGGAAGCAGTGGCCGGCTTCATCCACCAGCGACGGTACTTTTTCCTTACTGGTTAGGGGTGTCCATTTATAGTTTGGCTGGTCACAGATGACGGTCAAGTGAACCGAGAAAGGAATGTCGGGGTTTTGCTTGAGCAACTGCATCGCATGTAAAGCCCACGGACACGGCACCATCAGGCTGGTGGATACGACAACCCCTTTTTGGATGGACTCCAAGATGCCCTGATTGATGGCATGGCACATACCAAAGTCATCGGCGTTGATGATGAGCAGCCGCGCGTCGTCAGGAAAACCGAGCAAGCGGTTGGTTTGGCTGGCGGTGGGTGGCATAGACAAGTCTCCTAGATCGTCGGTGGTTAAGGTTGTACTGATTATAAGCGCCTAAAAAGGGCGAGTGGTAGGATAAGTGACCAACAACGTGGCAATAAACGGATATTTCCGGCAGGATGTTTGGCTCTACAATATGCAGCATGGGGCGGCGCGGAGTCGTCCTTTTTTTGTTGGGTAATGTTCGTTTGGAGTACCTGTGTCCGCACTATCTACCCCTGCTACCACGCCCGCCCCGGCCCGCGATTGGCGCTTGATCGGCGCGTTTGCGGCCGTTTATATCATCTGGGGATCGACCTATCTCGCCATTCGTTACGCGGTCGATACGCTGCCGCCGTTCCTGATGGGGGGCGTACGCTTCCTGATTGCCGGCGCGATCCTGTACACCTTCACGGCGGTACGCGGCGCACCCATGCCGAAGCGTATCCATTGGCGCTCGACTCTGATTATCGGGGCGCTGCTGCTCTTGGCGGGTAACGGCGGCGTGGTGCTGGCGGAACAACGCATCCCTACGGGGATTGCCTCGCTGCTGGTGGCGATTGTGCCGCTGTGGATCGTGCTGATCGACTGGTTCCGCCCCGGTGGTTCGCGCCCCGGTTTGCCAGTGATGGCGGGCATATTGGTCGGGTTGGCGGGGATTGGCCTGCTGGTGATGGGCGGCGATGAAGCCAGCCAGCCGATTGACCTGCTGGGTGTGGTATTTATCCTGATCGCCACGATTTGCTGGGCCGGTGGCACCTTTTACGCCCGCAGCGCCCCGCTGCCGGAAAGCCCGCTGCAAATGACGGCGATGGAAATGTTGTGCGGCGGCGGGTGGATGCTGCTGGTCGCTACGGTACTCGGCGAGTGGGGAAAGCTGGATGTGGCGAAGATTACGCTGCCGTCGGTGGTGGCTGTTATCTACCTGATTATCTTCGGTTCGCTGGTGGCTTTTACGGCCTATGTGTACCTGATTAACCACGCGCCGCCCGCCCGTGCCGCCACTTATGCCTATGTGAATCCGGTGGTGGCGGTGTTCCTCGGTTGGTTGTTCCGCGGCGAACCGCTGACGGTCAAGACGTTGATTGCGGCGGCGATCATCATCGGCTCGGTGGTCATCATTAACACCTACCGGGCGAAGACAAACTAGCTGGCGCTTTCGGTAGGGTGCGGATTATGCTACTGTTTCGACATCAGGTGTAATATCCAAAAACGTTTGGGCAAATCGCAGATGTGCAGTTTGGGGCATTTGGGTTAAGGTTGAAGGCAACATCAAATCAGGAGCATTTTCATGCGTGTGAACGTCGGGCTGGCACAAATTTATCCCAAAGTGGGCGATGTCAAAGCCAATCTGCAAAAGCATCTGGACACGATCCAACAGGCCAGCCAACAGGGTGTTGATCTGCTCATCTTCCCTGAACTGTCGATGACCGGCTACCAAGTGCAAGACCTCGTGCCGGAGGTTGCCATCCGCCCGACGGCAGAAGACCCGATCTTTGGCGCGATGCTGGCCGCCAGCCGCCAGATGGACATCGTGTTCGGCTTCGTGCATGAGGACACCCGCCAGCGTTTTTATACGGCGGCGGCTTACCTTTCTAAGGGCGAGTGCCTCCACATCCACCACAAAATTTACCTGCCGACGTATGCCATGTTCGACGAAGGCCGTTACTTCGACCAAGGCGAACACGCGCGGGCGTTCGACACACGCTTCGGGCGGGTGGGGATGCTGATCTGCGAGGACTTCTGGCATATGTCACCGGCCTATCTGCTGTGGCAGGACGGCGCGGACATCCTCATTTTCCACAGCGCCAGCCCCAGCCGTGGCCTCGACGCGGGTGATCGCCTTTCCGGTTCGCGCTGGGTCGAACTGGTCAACCAAGCCTACGGCAGCATGTTCACCAACTATGTGCTGCACTGCAACCGTGTCGGCTTCGAGGACGGCAAGAACTTCTGGGGCGGCTCGTCGATTGTTGACCCCGACGGTGAGTTCGTGGTGAACGCGCCGTACTTTGATGAGGCGCTGGTGGTGCAAGAGATTGACCTGAACCAACTGCACCGCACCCGCGCCCGTTTGCCGCTGCTGCGGGATGAGCGCCCCGAACTGGTACAGCGCGAACTCAACCGCATCCTGCACAGGAACGGGGAGTAAGTAGGAGGGTAGAAACATGGTATTACGCGACCGCCGTTATACCGTCGCTGATCTCAGAGAAATTGAGCAGCGTCCTGAAAATCACGATAAGACTTTTGAACTCATCAATGGAGAAGTGCGTGAAGTGACCGCGCCAGAAGTCATCCACAACTACATCATTAGCCTGTTGGTTCGCAAAGTGGGGCGTTACCTTGACGACCATGACCTCGGTTTGATCTTCGGCGACAATATGAGCTACACCCTCGCCAACGGGGATGAACTTATTCCCGATGCGTCATTCGTCGCCCACACTCAAATCACTCACCCACTGCCGAAGCGCTTTCACTTCGCGCCGGACATCGCGGTTGAAGTGTCTTCACCGAGCAACAGCGAACGTGAACTGCTGGAAAAGGCCGAGTCCTATTTGGAGTCGGGTAGTAAATTTGTGTGGATCGCCTACCCAATTAAGCGCGTATTTGATGTATGTCACCTAACCGAAGATGGCAGCCTGATTGTGCGTAAGGTGGAAATTGACGGCGTGTTAAATGGCGAAGACATGCTGCCGGGGTTCACGGTAGCAGTTAAAGATATTTTCCCGCCGGATAAGTAGTTGAATTGGAGGTACCATTATGGATTCTCAAATCACAATTGATCTACCGAAGTCGATAATTGAACAAGCGCGGGAGCTTACGAAACAAGAAGGCCGGAGTGTAAACGCTTATCTCGCTGACGTGCTTGAGCGTGATGTATCTCTTAAAACCGCCCCGCCGGTTCTGCATCCGACTGATACACCTTACGGGAATGAAGAAGCCGCACGCCTCATGCAGGATATGATCGAGTCATCTACACTGCCAAAGGTTATCAAGAATTAAACCGTAACTTGGAAAGAAAAATCGTGACCACTTCCCCCCAAGCCCTACTCATCCCCAGCAACGCCGGAATGCGCGTGATCGCCCAGTTGACCATCTACAACAAAGGCGATTTCTCGCGGCTGCGGGATTACATCGACGAGAATTACGCGCCGGAAGCGTTGGCGTTCACGGCGGCGAAAGCGCGGTTGGTCGAGTTCAAGGCTATCTACCGCGTGTCGGGCAAGCTGCGGATTGACCGCATCGTCGCCATTGATAAGCACCAAGCGCTGGTGGTGGTGGAAGGCGAGCGCGGCGACTTCTATATGGTACAGCTCACCGTTTCGGAAGATTACCCGCACAAGATTCTGGTTTGCACCTTCAACAAAGGGGCGGCGGGATGAACGTTCGACGCGGCAGTTTGTTGGCAGATGCGGAGCAGGTCGAGGGTCTGCCGATCATCATCGACGTGCTGCGGGCGTTCACCACCAGTCCGGTTTTATTCTCGCTTGGTATTGAAAGTCTGATCCTTGTTTCAACCGCCGAAGAAGCGTTTGCCCTGCGCGAGAAGCACGGGTGTTTGCTGGCGGGTGAGAATAACGGCATCAAGATTGACGGCTTCGACTTCGGCAACTCGCCAACCGAGTTACTGCGCTTACCAGCCGGAGAGCTGAACGGTAAAACGGTCGTGCTGCGGACGAGCGCCGGTACGCAGGGCGTGGTCGCGGCGATGAAGCGCAGTCAGCAAGTCATCCTCGGCAGCTTTGTGATGGCGAAGGCGATTGCAGCCTACGTGCGGCAGCAAAACCCCGACACGGTGAGCATGGTCGCGATGGGGCAGCGGCTGCTGGAAAAAGCACCGGAGGACGAAGCCTGCGCCGCTTATTTTGAGCATCTGCTCGCGGGTAAACCCTACGACCACTACGCCGCGCTGTGGGAGTGCATCAACACGCCGTTGATTAACGGTTGGCTGCACGGTGGGGCAGAACACATCCCACCGGAGGATATTTTCCTGTGCCTCCAGCGCGACCTCTTTGACTTCGT
>Ga0209460_1000710_pt1 | contig 26333 bp, 23 predicted proteins | sample EBPBio132013_DNA_FD_185868 | JGI IMG/M metagenome (GOLD analysis project Ga0209460, IMG submission 185868) | Wastewater treatment Type I Accumulibacter community from EBPR Bioreactor in Madison, WI, USA - Reactor 2_5/13/2013_ DNA (SPAdes)... | ecosystem: Engineered > Bioreactor > EBPR >... | reverse complement strand
TGCTACCAACCCACCCCACACACCCCGTTTGTAGGGACGCGAGACAGCGCGTCCGTCGTGCTACCAACCCACCCCAAACACCACCCCGTTTGTAGGGACGCGAGACAGCGCGTCCGCCGTGCTACCCACCCACCCCAAACACCGCGTTTGTAGGGACGCGAGACAGCGCGTCCGCCGTGCTACCCACCCACCCCAAACACCCCGTTTGTAGGGACGCGAGACAGTGCGTCCGCCGTGCTACTATCCACATCATCCAAGCTGTCCGCGCTTCTACCCACTTTGCCGCTTTGATGTCACCCCCATCCCCACGCCTTCTTACGAACAACATACTTGCTGACCGCTTGCTTTGTATTTCTCTAGAGACTAAAGACTACCGACTATGGACTTATTATTTCTTACGTTTGAATCCGGTTTGTGCCACTAACCATTTTCCAACCATCCACCAACCCCTCGCGGCCAATCCTCCCTCCCAAAGTTAACGCCAACCCCGCTTAAAAGTGACCAAATGTTCTGACAAATGTTCACCCTTTCACCCCGCGCCTATGCTATGCTGTTCGTAGGGAATGATCTCAACCCGTTCCGTTCAAGGTTATTACCCATACGCACCTTAACAACCGTATCCACCCTTGGCGTTCTCTGTATATCTTGGCTTCTTGGCGATTTGTCTTTGTCTTTGCCTGTGGACTGTCACCTGTCACCTGTGGACTTTCACCTGTGGACTGTCACCTGTGAACTGTCACCTGTGAACTGTCACCTGTGGACTGTCACCTGTTGACTATCGACTGATGACTTGTTTGCCATTGCCGAAATCTATAGTGCCAAATTTGCCAACTGACAATGCCGACATTTGTGACAAATAAGCGGATTCTCAACAGCAACAACAGCAACAACAGCATTCGAGGGAAACTTCAAAAAATGCGAAAAATCAGTTTCCGAATTTGAAGAATTTGACGAATTTTTCGCAGTTTTGAGTCGTAGCTTCCCATATCGTGCCTAAATCTGCAATTTCAATATTTGCAATATTTTGAATATTTATGACATTTGGAAAGGCTGTATTGAAATCAAAAGCGGTGAACACTGCTGACCTCTCCTCATTAAATATGTGTTAAGGCTATGTTGTAAGACAACTTAATATTTGTTCTTAATTATGGAATAAGGGATGTGATGATACTATAAAGCATGTGACGGAGATTGTTTTATAGGTGCCATATGGTGAAATCGATCCCTAAGCCTTATATCCCCGCCCTCATTCTTGTCCCACTGCTCTTGCTAGCGATGTTCAGCTACACGGCTGCCCAAACCCCGCCCCCCATCACGGCGACGGTGAATACCCTCTATACATATGTTTGGGACGGCCCAAGCGCGACATATGCCCATGTGGATACAGTCGAGCGCGACCAAACCGTAACCCTCATCGGGCGCTATCTGCCGTGGGTGGATGCCGACTACTGGTATCAAGTGATCACGCCGGATAACATCGTTGGTTGGATATGGGAACCGGCGCTTGATCTGCCGGAAAATGTGGGCGACGTGCCAAACGCGACCCCACCGCCAACCTATACACCGACGACTGGCCCGACGAATACCCTGCCGCCATTTGCGACGAATACGCCTTCGCCCACGCCGACTGACGAGCCGACGAACACGCCGACTTTTACGCCGGCAGCGACCAACACGCCTACGGAAACGCCAACCCATACCCCAACAGCGACTCCAACCAGTACGCCGACTGTGATCCACACGGCAACCGCGACGCTGCCGCCAACCGCCACACCCACCATCACGCCGCCACCGGATGTCGATCCGCCGCAAGCCTCGGTGAAGAGTATCTATTCTTTGGTATGGAGTGGGCCGGGTGCTGCGCCAAACTATGAGGACATTGACACGGTTTACAAAGGCCAAATGGTGACGCTGATCGGTAAGTATTTGCCCTATCCACAGGCTGTATACTGGTATCAGGTGATTACGCCGAACAATCTCATGGGCTGGATTTGGGCGAACGCGCTCAACCTGCCCGCGAACGCCAATACCGTGCCGGATGCCACGCCATCACCGACCATCACGCCGGTTTATACCTATACCCCCAGCCCGACGCGCACCCCAACGGCGACCCGTACACCGACCGCCACCCGCACCCCAACCATCACCCGTACGCCGACGATGACCATGACACCCAGCATCACCTATACGCCATCGCCCACGCGCACACCGACCCGTACCCCGACGTTCGGCCCGTCGCCCACGCCGACGTTGACACGGACACCGACGATGACCTATACGCCATCGGTCACGCCGTCACCCGGCCCATCACCGACGCGCACACCGAGCAGCACGCCGACCGTCACCAAGACACACACCCGAACGCCAACGGCGACCGCGACACGGACACCCACCGCGCCGCCCACCGAAACACCGCTGCCGACGTTGACACCGAGCGACGTACCAACCGAAACACCGCTGCCGACCGAGACACCGAGCGAAACGCCTGTCCCAACGGACGTTCCAACTGAAACGCCGACCGAGACACCGGAAGGTGGCTAGCTAGCCTCAAAGCGAAGGGGATGCACCTAACCGTGCGTCCTTTTCTTGTTTGCTCATTGATTTGCTACCGCTTTTAATATGCCTCCATAAGCCGGTTGAATGTGGCTCCTTTTAACCTATGCCTCATCCTTGATCTTGATCGCTACCTCAACTTCCCATTTGGTTTTGAGCGGCTGTACTTTGGGGTCGGTTAGATACGTTTCGGTACGGGCGCTGAACACGTCGCCCCTCGGATCATCCCGGCGATCCCACGCGATGTTGTTTTCGCCAGCCCACCGACCCAGCGCCTTGTTGCCGGTCAAGCCATGCCCCACGAAAATCAGGCTCCCATAGCGCCCCGCTGGCAGCATGTCGGGATACACACGCCCGTCACCCGTTTGAGGCGTTGCTACCGGAATGCCGACCCCAATGTGCATAATTCCTTCCATATTGATGATGTGGTAGCGTAGGAAGGCCGGGCCAGCCGGTTCGATCTCATGTTCCTTAAACCACAGTCTAAGTTCTTTGATGAGCTGATCCGCCACGCTGAACATGCCCTTAAACGGGGTTTCCGCGCGGATGCCCAAGTAAGGTCGTTCTGGGCGGATGTCGATTTTGGCTTCGCCTACAGTTGTCATTACAATCGATTCTCCTACACGAAAACTTTCTCACGTCGCTTGTAACCAACTCAAGCATAAACCCTCACGTCACCTCAGAGTCAAGATATTTGTTCTGGTTAGAGTTGTTTCCGATGGCTCGAATCTGTTTGAAAAGGTTGTTTTAAGAAGACAGACGTGCTGTCTCGCGTCCTTACGCAAGGCGAGAATTTGGTTTCGTAGGGACGCAAATAGGCTGTCCGATTTCCTAAGCCTTCTGGAACGAATGCTTACTGCCAACGGAATCACCAAAATGATGTTGATGAGGTTTGAATATCTTAACCTGCATTGTGTTGAAAGGGATGCTGACAGTATATTTAGGAAATAAGGTTATGAATATTAATTAAGAGCTAAACAGGATCAAAACTATGAATAATCGTGTCGGAATGATTGTTGCTGCTGTAGTCGCTGCTGCTGCGATTATTTTTGCGATTGTGCAGTCGGGTAATCTATCCCAATCCGAAACGCGGCTCTCCGCACTACGGTCTACATCAACGGCGCAGCAGTCCGCTTTCGCCAATCAAGGTACAGCGGTGGTTGCGACTCTCAGCGCCGCGAACACACTCTCCGCAGAGGCCGCCAATGCTGCGGCGACCGCCCAAGCGCAAGCGCTGACCGACGCGGAGAATGCCGCTGCTACGGCGCAAGCCCAAGCCCTGACGGACGCTGAAAATGCCGCCGCGACCGCACAGGCCGAAGCGCTCGCGGATGCCGCCAACGCCGCCAGCACCCTGCAAGCCCAAGCGCTGGCCGCTGCCGCCCAAGCCGCCGCCACTGCCGAAGCCAACGCCGTCGAAAGTGCCGAGAACACCGCCGCGACCGCCCAAGCGAACGCACTGGCGACCGCGCAAGCCCAGGCCACCGGAACGCTGGCTGCGGTTATGGACGCAGCAGAGGAAGCCCAATCAGCCGCCGTTGCTGATGCCCAAGATGTGGCAGCGACCGCGCAGCATAACGCGCTGGCGACGGCTCAAGCTCAGGCCACGGCGACCCTCGGCGCGGTTGTGGCACAGGCCGCCACCAGTGAGCAGGCTTACAGCGCCACCCAAGACGCGATGGCGACCCAACTTGCGGAGGCCAACAGCGCCGTCCAGACCGCACAGGCCAATACGACGAACATTGGCAAACCGACTGCTGTGCCTACAAATGAAGCGGCTGGCATTCCCGACAATTGGAGGCGGTACGTTGGTAATGGTATTGCCATTCAACTGCCAGAGGGTTATATCGGCAGCGAGCTGGGTTCTGACCCTGAATTGTTGGGCGAGATGCTGCGTTCGCTGGGGCCGGACTTCGAATCGGCTGCGGATTTGTTTGAGCAAAATCCTGATCTCCTCGCGTTTATCGCCGTGCATCCCGGTGGGCGGGGTATGCCGCCGTCAAACGTCATCGTTGTAACGATTGACCTGCCGTTCAGTGTACCCGTATCGATGCTGCTGGACGCGACCGCGAGCCAACTGCCGGGTGCTTCCAGCGTGGTCGAGCAAGATGTGGTGGATATTGGGGACTACGAAGCCGGACGTATGATTGTAGAAACGAATGTCGGCTTTGTCACGACCCTGCAACTTCAGTATTACATTGTTGACGGAACCACCGTGTATTTAGTCGGCTTTACCGCCTCGCCGGACGACTTTGAAAGCCTGCTGGACACCTTCGACCAGAGTATGGAAACCTTCGAAATCTTGTCCAACTCGGATATGTAACGCCGAAATAAATGCCATAAATAAAAACAGGGCTGCTCGATATGGGCAGCCCTGTTTTGTTGTTATCCGAAGACCGCTGATTAGCTTACTGACACACGCCGGAGAATAACCAGTAGCGCGCACCGGCGTTCGACCGCACGTAGGTCACGGCGCGTCCGTCCGGCAGCGTGAAGCAGGTTTCCGACTGATTCGAGTAGCTGCGGCTGATGAAGGTGGCGGTGAAGCCCTGTTCTGGGGTCAGCCCCCAGCCGAGGTTGTTGCGTACCTCGCGGAAGTTACTCCACACCTTGCCCATACCCTGTGACGGGCGGTAGCGATCCATCGGCACATTCACCCAATCGGGATACTCGGCGAGGTTGCCGTACTGGCTGGGTGAGTAAACCGTGTAGGATGGATTCGGTGTGCCGACGAGGTTGTAGAACACCACGATATTGCCCGTACGACCTTCCCAGATCATGTAGCCGCCTTCAAACAGTTGATAGCTGGCAGCGGTGGTGGTAATCACCGGCCCGGTCGGCTGCGGAACGGGGGTCACGGTTGGCGGTGGGGGCGGTGGCACGATGCCGCCGGTCGTCCAATTTCGCAAGCCGTCGACGTAGATGATACGCCCATCAGGAATGTTGAACGAGAAAGCGTTGCCGGAGCGCGTCACCATAATCAGGTAGCTGATTTCCGGTGTGGTCGCCCAGCCGAGGCCGCGTCGAATGTCCGTGAAGTTGCCCCACACCTTGCCGATGCCGAACGCCGGACGAATGAGGCCAGCGGGTGTGGCATCTGGCACGGGGTTATCCGGCAGGTAGCCATAGCGGTATCCGGGGAAGCTGGTGGTGTAACCCGCCGCCTGTCCGATGTAGGCCGAAATTTCGCCGTTATCTTTACGCCAGAACATGAAGCCGTTTTCGAAACGTTGGAACTGCACCTGCACGTTATACACCGATGAGTTCGGTGGTGGCAGCGGCGCGGGTGTAATCACCACGCCTCCCGGCGGTACGCGGAGCTGCTGACCGGCGAAAATCCGGTTGACATCCGTCAAGCAGTTGGCAGTCGCCAGCACGCTGGAGTTGGTACCGAAACGTTGCCCAATCTTAAAAAGCGTGTCGCCACGCACGACCGTATAAGTCGGCCAGTCCGTCCGCACGACGCACTGAGCCGCCGCTTCCTGAATGCCCAACGGCCCGAAGGCGAAGGGCAGCACGAAAATGACCGCGAGGATACCGAGTATCCAACGGTGCTTGAGAACAGAAAACTTGGTTTGCATGATCTTTCCCCCGACTCTGCGGAATGGTCCGGCGCTTACGAATGATGTTGCGCCATAACATTTTTGTTACATCTATAGCTTAGGACGATTTTGATGTTTTGTAACCTACGACCAATATACGCCCAACCGATTCCATTGCACATCCACCAAACGGCGGATGCGGTGGTCGTACCTCTGCGGGGGATGTTATGTGGTTCAAATACCAGTTTTGATGTTAAAGGGAATTGGTAAATGTAGGGGCTTACCACCGGCAAACTCCTACCTCATATCTCTGCGGTTCAAATCTTTTTCTTTCACTGCGTTATAAATCTTATTTCTCTTTGTGCCTTTGTGGTAAAAACGTCTTATGTCTTCTCCGGCTTTCCCGACCAGAAGCCCAGCGCGTACAGCACCACGCCCAGCAGGAACACCAGCAGCCCCAGCACCCACCCGCTGTAGAGCGGCGTGAGCAGGTTCTGTGTATCGAGATACCCGACCATCAGCAGTCGTTCAAGGTACACCTGTACCACGCCCGCCGCGCCCAGCGCCAACCCGCCGCCCAGCGCACCCGCCGATACCAGCCAGAAAGGGGTGAGTCCGGTGATGCGCCAGTTCTGCCCGCGCAGTTCAGCCGTCGCTTGGTTAACCAAGCCCAAACCCATCACCACTGCCGCCAACTGTGCGAGAGTGATATGCAAGTCGGTGAGCCGTGTGCCGATGGCGTAGGGTTGGATGGCAGGGGCGAACTTCACCGCGCCCAGCAAACCGAACGCGAGGAAGAATAAAACGAGGCTGAGGGTGAACCAGTGCGCCGAAAGGGTGCGCGAGCCGTTGCGCCGCGTCAGCGCCGTGTAGCAGCGCACCACGATCAGCAGGTACAGCAGCGGGGCGATCACCACCGCGATGCTGCCGAGGCCGGTCGTGCGCGTCCATTCCACCGTGTTTTGTAAGCTGCCAAAGGTCAGTGCAACCCCCGCCAGCAGCGCTAACCCCTCCGCGATGTAAATGTCGTGGTCGAGCCATGCAAACGTCAGGTCGCTAAAGCGGTGCATCAGCCAGTAGCCGAGCGCCAACGCCATCAGCGGGAAGCCGGTATAGAGCTGCAGCCCAACCGAAACCGAACGCAGCACGCGGTCTTGCGTGTAATCGCCCACGGGCAGCAGGCCGATGAGGATGCCAACCAGTGACAGCCCCAAGCCCAGCGCCCACATCTGCACCGTCGCCCGCCGCAGATTAGGCACAGCCGCCGCAAGCACCAGCACCAGCGCCACCACTTCGACCACACCAAGCAGTGTCGGCAGTTCGAGCAGGTTGCGCCCGCCGAGCAAGCCGAATATCCCCGCCAGCACACTGAGGACAATCAGCACCGACCACAGCAGACTTGCCAACCGCAGCATGGCGCTGTTCAGGTGTTGATGTCCGCCGATGTATAAGCCCCCGCCGATCAATCCGGTGAGCGCGGTCAGGTGCAGCAGCACGTTCGCCAGCGCTCCCGCTTGCTGGTAGGGCAGCACCGTCAATAAGCCGTCCTCCGGCGCGAGGAACTTAGTCCCCGCCACTACCGAAGCGATGCCGTACAGGATCAACAGCAGCACGGTTTGCCCAAAAAAGCGCAGGGTTATTTTTTGTGTGGTCGTCATAAGTCTATTTTGTGTCCTTAGTGAGGCAAAACCTTTGCCTTAATCTCTGTGTTCTTTGTGCCTTTGTGGTGAATCGCATTTGTATTATTCTCTGCGTCTCTGCGGTTCAATCGTATTTCACTGCGTCATCAAAAACGCGATCAGATCATTAATCTGGTCGCTGGTCAGCACATCGCCGAAGTTCTTCTGCATCACGTCTTGGAAGCCCTCCACAATATGGGCGCTGGGGTTCACAATCGACGTGCGGATATAGGCTTCCGCGCTTTGTCCCTCGGCGTGTGTGGCGGCACGTTCGGCAATCCCCGCCAGCGACGGCCCGACGATCACCACATCCGGCGTAAGCGAGTGGCAGGTCGAGCAGATGGCGGGTGTGTTACTGAACAGCGCTTGCCCGCGCACCACCGGATCATCACTCACGGGTGCTGCGTTATCGGCGGGTGCGGTGACTGGTGCGGCGCTCAGGCTGCCACCCCCGCTGACGGTAATCGGGCGCGGCGGCCAGCTTTGCGCGGCGGGCTGCTCACCCACCCATTGAAGGAATGCCAGCAGGTTATCGGTTTCCGATTTGGTCAGGCCGAACATGGGCATCTGCCGTTGATCGGGATGAAAGGCGGCAGGGTTCGCCAGAAATTCGCGTAGGTAATCGCGCCCGCGCGCCGCGTAGATGTGCGTCAGGTCAGGGGCATACGCGCCGCCTTGCCCGTAAATGGTGTGGCAGCCTTCACAGTTGTAGGCTTTCCAGATGCCCATCCCCACACCCGGCGCGGGTGGCATCGCACTGGCGGGTGCGCTCGTTAAGATGGCCGCCCCGAATGCGACCACACTCACCACCAAACACAGAGCAAAAAAGAGGCGTGTTCCCGACATAAACAAATATCCTAATTTTGGCAAAAAATATTAAATGAGGATTGTAGCGAGGTGCTGCCCGAACCGCAAAAACCAAGTCATTAATCAACGCTTGTGTGAGCCATCCTGAGCTTTTAGAATGTGACATTGAAGTTGTTTAGGAGGTTGCATGATGGAAACGAGTTTAATCTGCCCCGAATGTGGCGCGGCGTGGGACGCGGATATGACTTGCGAAACCACCTTTCACCAGATGTTGTACTGGGAACACGAGAATCAGGCCAATTGGGTGGTGCATCACCTGATGGTGTTGTGCTACTACATGCAGCATCCCAGCCTCTACTCGCAGGAAGGGGTTGAGGTGGGCAAGGGCTTGCTGACCGCGTTCGTCAAAGAAGGCCGCTCGCCCGCTGAGATGCGCGAGGCCAATCGTGACAGTGTTAACTCCAAGAACCGCGAGTGGAAAATTACCGCGCGACCGGATAACAAAGGCGCGTACACCAACCCCGTCACATGGTCGATGCACGCCGCCGATGTCGTCCGCAGGGGCGAAGCCCAGTACGTCGAAAGCGTCCGCGAATGGGCGAAGTCGGCCTACGCTGATCTCCTCGCGACCGGGAATATCTAGCCGCCCACTTTTTGCCCGACCAGCGCGAAAACACGGTGATGCACAGGCAGCGGGTCTTGCGGGAAGCGCGTGTGCAGCAGTTCGGCGAGTTCAGGGTCGAACGCGGCCACCTGCTCCGGCGGCAAACTTGCGCCTACACCCGCACTGGCACGGATGCGTCCCCGCCACGCTTCATGGCTGTAAACCGGAAACGTGTCGTAGGTGAAAATTTCTAAGTTGGCAAAGCCGTTTTCCGCCAGATAGCGCGACCACAGCGGGTAAATGCCACTGCCGCCGCCCAACTTCCACGCCGGATTGTAAGCCTGAATAAGCCGCTCAGTCGCCTCGACCACATTCCCTTTCAAGGGAAGCCAATCAAAATGGGCGATCACCACTTTGCCGTCCGGCTTGAGGATACGATAGCACTCCCGTGCCGCCGCGTCGCCATCGAACCAGTGCCAGCACTGACCCGCCGTCACCACATCAGCATACGTATCCGGTAATCCGGTATCCTCTGCCGTGCCGACGCGGTAATCCACCGTCACACCTTCCGCCGCGCTGGCTTGCTTGGCCTGTTCGAGCATATTCATCGCCGGATCAATACCGATGATGCTGCATCCGCGCCGTGCGAACCCCCGCGCCAGCGTCCCCGTTCCTGTGCCGAGGTCAATCAGCGTTTGCCCCTGCGTGCCGATGCCAAATGCCGACACACGCTCGAAAAACGACTCGGGGAAACCCGCCCGATGCCGCGCGTAATCATTCGCTGTCAAACCAAAATCAACATTCACCGTATTGCCTGTCTCAATTCTGGTAGTAGGGTATATTATGGCATAGGGCGGTGCGTTGGATTGACGCTCTACTGCCCACCGTTTATACTGTGACACAAGACAATCTTACCAATCAAGGAAATCGCCATGAGCGAAGTAGCTGCTCCAATTGACCCCAAACTGCTCGAAATCCTGCGCTGCCCTGTCGCCGTGCATTTTACCGATAAAGGGGCTGACCCCGGTAAGCTGACGCTGGTCAAAGGCTGCTGGCTGGTGAGCGCCGACTCCGGTTATAAGTATCCGATCCGCGATGGCCTCCCCGTCATGCTGGTGGAAGAAGGCGCACGCTGGAAGGACACACCGGAAGACCAACTGCCCGTCCCGCCGCCCGCTGAATAACATTCATTAGAACCGCAACCGTTCTTTAAACGGTATTCACTGTCTCGTTGTATATTGCTCCTCCGTCATTGGGGGAGCAAACGACTCATATCTCCGCCACGTTAAAACGTTGTCCTCATTCTTGCTAAAAATCTTGGCGTTCTTGGCGACTTGGCGGTTTAATAAATGTATTTGATCGCGTAGTAACTATTCACCATGTCACTCATCAAACGCCGCCAACCACCGCCTGATAACGCCCTCACCTTACCGGACGACGCGACGTTTAACTTCGCCATGCTGCTCCCCGGTCGCGCCAGCAGCACCCACACGCAGCGGGCTTACTTCCGCTGGGTCGATCAGTACCTCGTCGACATCGCCGGAATGCAGCCCACCGAAGGCCGCGCCCGTGTCATGCGGATGCACAATCTGCCGGTGAACGTGCTGCTCAACAGCATCAGCGCCCAGCAGCTCCGCGCGTGGTTAGGGCAGTTGGTCAAGGCTGGGAACGGCAAGCAGGGCATCACACAGGCCAAAGCGGCGATTACGACACTGGCGAGTTTGCTTTCCGAAGCCGAATTACTCGACGACTATACCAGCTCTAGCCTCAAGAATGTGCATCCGCCGAAGGCCGAGGATGGGCAGCGCCCCGGTCGTTGGTTGTCCACCGAGCAAATCAAACTGCTCATCGCCTCCTCAAAAGCCATCGCTACCTCGGATAATCAGGAACTCCGCAACCACGTCATCACCTCGGTGCTGTGTACGATGGCGCTCCGCCGCGACGAACTCGCGAACGCCCGTTGGGGCGATTTGTCGATGCAGAATAACCGTGTGGTATTAAAAGTGCATGGCAAGGGGCGCAAGACCGCCACCATCGACGTACCCCGCGCCACCATGACGCTGCTCATGCGCTGGGGGAACGCCGTTGAGCCGATAGCACGAACGCCCGACCCCAAATCCTTTCTCGTACGCCGCATCTGGAAGGGTGGCAAGATCAGCAAAGGGCCAGTTACGCCCGATGGCATCTGGTTCATCGTCTCCGAGGCGGCGCGTGTCGCCGGAATCGGTCACGTCGCCCCCCACGACCTGCGTCGTTCGGTCGCGGGTGCGCTGGAGGAAGCGGGTACGCCCATCGAGAAGATCAGCCGCTTGCTACGTCACTCCAATGTCGCCGTTACCGAACGCTACCTCAGCCGCCTCCCCAAACGGAATGAGGGTGGCGTACTCATGAGCGAAATCCTCGGCCTCGAACCCTCTGCCGAACCCGACTGGTCAGACGAATAACAAATTTACCCGGTAAACATCTTTGGTTTTGTCCCCTCCTCACTGAGGGTTTAAAATAGACCCCACCATTTAATACAGTCTTCCGTATTCAGCCTTTAGATAGCGCCTGTAAAACATTTGTGCTAAAGTAGAAGTTGTGGAGGCTATTAGTAGCACCTGACTAAATGGTGGATGTGTCTCTTTAAGAAATTTGTGGTTCATCTTGTAGTACATAATGAGTCGCAAAATGTCTTAAAAGTCCCTCTCTGCGAAGCGGCTATCGGCGTACTGAGCTTGCCGCAAGGCAGCCGATGTGGGATTTAGGGAGGGGATTGAACCCGCCTCCGTTTAGTGTGGTGCTACCCGGCTATTTTCCGTATAGAGTTGTCGCACCGCTCGATGATTCTGTGAAAGGTGGCGCAAGATGGATAACCAACAAATGACGAATGTACAAGAACAAATCGAAACGTATATTGCCAGCCAACCTGAACCCAAACGGGGTGAGATGCGAACGCTGCACCGCGTCATTCAAGAAGCCATGCCCGACTGTAAATTGTGGTTCCTCGATGGTAAAGACAGTGAAAACAAAACCATTACAAACCCCAATATCGGTTATGGACTTCAAACCATGAACTATGCCGATGGAACAAGCCGCGCGTTCTATCAAATTGGGTTGAGCGCCAATACAAGCGGGATTTCGGTTTATATCATGGGGCTTAAAGATAAGACATACTTACCCCAGACCTATGGCGAAAAACTGGGTAAGGCCAGCGTCACCGGCTACTGCATCAAGTTCAAAGCGCTGAAAAATATCAACGTGGATGTACTCGAAGCGGCAATCCGCGATGGCGTGGCACAGACACGTTAGCCATTCAGCGCGTTTTGTGTCAGGAATGTCGTTCCAAAAACGTTCAAAATGTCGCAAATATTGCAATTGTTGCAATTGTGATTCTCATCATTCTCAATATTTGAGGGAGTAATGATGCTGTTGTTGCAGTTGAGAATTGTCGCAAATGTCGTCAGTGTCGTCAGTGTCGGGAATGTCAGTGGCGGCATTGGCAAAAGTAGTCTCCAGTCTATAGTCGCTAGTCGTCAGTCAATATTCATTAGTCAAATGCACAATAAGCGGAACAGGCGGCAAAAGCGGCAAGGGTAGAAGTGCCGATTGTGCGCGTTCTGGTTGGATGCGGTTGTTAAGGTGCAGCGGAGACCCCACCCTAACCCTCCCCGTGGTAACAGGGAGGGAATAGGTTTCGGCCCTTTGAACAGGATAGCAGAGGTTGGTGTTGAAAGGGTGAACATTTGTCAGAACATTTGGTCACTTTTAAGGGCTGGTGGCGTTAACTTTGTAAGGGAGCAGGATTGTTAAGCGGGTTGGTAGATGGTTTGAAAACGGTTTGTCGGGTTAACCAAATTCAAACGTAGAAAATAATAGTTTGAAGTTTAAGTGACAAGTTTCAAGTTACATGCGAAGATAGTTTTAAGTTGGAAGTGGCAAGTTTCAAGATCCAGCAAGTACAGGAATGTCGGGGTTTAGAAGCGGACAACAAGTATGTTGTCCCTATGGGCGTGGTGATGGGGATGGGTGGGTGGCAAGAGGGCGCAAACCTTGCGCCCTACAAAATCCGAGTTGGCGGGGTTATGAAATTGCTTAACTTCGTTTTTATAGACCAGCCTATCTGTTGTCGCATATCCAGCAAGTACAGGATTTGTCGGGGGGGTAGAGGCGGACAGCCTGTCTGCTGTCCCTACGAACGTGGTGGTGGGGGTGGTAAGTGGTAAGAGGGCGCAAGCCTTGCGCCCCTACAAACGTAATGTCGCGACGTTTATTGGTTGAAATCGTCACCATGTAACCACTACCGACTATCGACTATTTATGGAGCTTAATTCCGTCGAGGATTTTGTCCACCAGCTTTTTGCGCTCCCGCAGCGCCATCCCGACCAGCGCCAACTCGTCACCCCGCTTGGCGATCACCGCCGCGCGGTTGTCAATGTCGTTACCGGTCGCGAACAAGTCCTCGGTGAAAATGCTGAACGGGATTTCGGCCTTCATCGCCCGTTCGTAAGCCTTGCGGATTTGCTCGGCGCTGGCTTCGGCGTTCATTGCTGCTGCTGCTCATAAATTTCTTGGGGACTAAGCTGCTCATTGCCTTCGCCGAAGCTCGCCCAATGTTCGGGTAACGGCGCGTCTTGTGCCGGTGGTTCGTCCGCCAGCGTCACCCGTACAGAGACGCTTAACTCGGTTTCCGCCTTACCCTTGAATACGCCGCGTGTCGGTGGCACGTCGTCATAATCGCGCCCGATGGCGACCCGAATGTGGCAGGTGTCGGCGATCAAATTGTTGGTCGGGTCAAAACCCACCCAGCCCAACCCCGGCAGCAGGGCTTCCACCCATGCGTGGCTGGCTCCCGGTGTCGAGCGCGAGCCACCCTGTCGTGGGTACAAATACCCGCTGACGTAACGCGCCGGAATCCCCAACGGGCGGAGGAGGGCGAGCATGATATGGGTGAAGTCTTGACATACACCCTGCCGTGCCTTGAGCGCGTCGTCAATCGGCGAATCGACTTTGGTACTTTCCGGCACGTAGGCGAAGGCATCGTAAATTCGTGCTGTCAGCTCGCGCAGGAACGAGAGCGGGTCGTCGCGCCGCATCACGTCGAGTTCGACCGCTAGATCGTTGAGCAGGGGACTGGGGTGCGTAAAATGGCTCGGCACCATCATATCGTATTCCGAGCGGCTGAGTTCGTCCCACGCGCTGACGGGCATATTCGCGGGCAGTTCGGGCATCGGGCGCACCTCTACCTGTGACTGGGCGGTAATGCTCAGTTGGCGGTGTTCACCGGGAATATCAAAGTTGTGGATGATGTTCCCCAGATAGTCACGGTAATTGAGTACCCGTGCATTCGGCGTGACCGAAAGTTGGAAGTTCAAACAGCGCTGGCTGCTTTCCGTGCGCGGCTGCATCCGCACTTCCATCACGCTCTGGGTAATGGGTGCGCTGTAACGAAAACGGGTCACATGGCGAATGGTATAGTACATAGTCTCGTCGTTGATATATATCCGATAATGGCGTTGACACTGATGCCTGAAAAGCGTTACCCCAGCGCGGCTTCGACCGCGTAGGTGATATAGGTTTCGTATAGGGCGCTGTGGATGAGGGCGCACTGCTCACCGATCTCTTGCAGGTACTTGTGCGTATCCCGCGCCAACATTTCGTCCACCGTGTCGAAGCTCATGCCCGACCGCAGCCGCCCCGCCAACCGGTGAACGCGGCTGTTCTTGCTCACGGCTGCCGACTCGGAAATCGCCTGTAAAGCCGTGGAGATTTGCTCGATGCAAAACCGCATGGCGTGGGGGAACTCGGCGTTGTACATCAGGAACTCGACCAGCCGGTATGGACGTAAGTCGGCATTGTACACCTTGCAGTAGGCTTCGAAGGCGGTAAAGCACTTGAGCAGCCCCAGCCATTCGAAGTAATCATCCGTCGCGCTGGTGTACTGCGAAACCTGAAAGGCGTTTAGATGGGCATCCAATAGGGTCGCCAGTGAAAGCGCCCGTTCGATATACCGCCCCAGTTGGATGAACTGCCAGCCTTCGTCGTGTACCATCGTCGTATCGGTGATGCCCTGAAACAGGTGCGCCCCGTTCTTGATCGCCATGAAAAACAGATGCGGCTGCTCGTTCCAGATGCTGTCGATGTTCGCCCGCCGTACATCAAGGTACAGGGTGTTCAGTTGCAGCCACATTTCCGAGCTAATTTTCTCGCGTACCTGTCGGGCATTTTCGCGGGCATTGGCGATGCACACCACAATCGAGTTCAGGTTGGATTGGTCGAAGGCGAGGCGGTGGGTCATGCTGTACTCGTCCAGCTTTAACCCCTCCAGCGGCGGGACGTGCAGGGCGGTAATCAGGCGTTCCCAACGCGCCCCCGGCTTCTGCGGGTTCGATTGGTCGAGCGCGAGGTTGAGGTGAACATCAACCAGCCGCGCGGTGTGTTCCGCCCGTTCGAGGTAGCGGCTCATCCAATACAGGTTGTCTGCAACGCGAGAAAGCATGATTAAACTACTCCCACTTTTCGACCCTTACCCAATTGTGCTGAGGACTAGCGACCGAAATTCCCGTCAATCACTTGAACCGTGAGCGCGAACGGCAGCGCACCTGCACCGAGCTGAACCGCTAACCGGCGTGTATCCGCCTCGGTAAAATTGCCCTGAATGACGGCTTCACGACCAAGTTCTTGGTTAATGACGGGCGCGATCAATACCTTGCCATCCAATACGATTGCCATTGGCTTGCCGATAACATCCCGCGTATAGTCACCCAAAGTGTTTCCGGCTGCCTCACTAAGCGTGATTAATACCGTCCACTGGCTGAACTGCGTATCCAAGAAGGCAGTCGCGGATTCAATATCGGTACCGGAAATGATGGTAACGAAGGGTTGGTTCGTGGTCGGGTTTGGGGCGGCTGTTTCCGAAATAGGATGGTCACCCTGTCCGGTGGTCAGGATTTCGCTCCCTGTCCACGCGGGATAATCCGGTATATCGCTGAAGTCGACAAACTCCAGCAAGCCGCGCGAGCTGAGGGTTTGCACCACATCGTCAAGATTTTCGAGAGGTGGTAAGCCGACGCGGATCAATGCACCGTCCACGATTTCGACGGAAGTGGGTTCGAGCGCGAGGCCAGCCAGCCGCTTCGTAATGACATCCGCCGCAAGCTGTAATTCTTCGGACGTAAAGTTCTCGACCGAGGGCGCTAGGTCGACATGCATCGCAATTTCAGTGGGTTGTGGGGGTAGAAGGGGGGTAAAAGCAGAACCGTTGGCTGACACCAATGAACTAAAGATGGCAGCCAACAGAACCATTAGAGAAGTGAAACAGCCACTATTGTTGGTCGCTGGTTCACTCATAGCGGATTACACCTGAATGTGCGCTTCCAAGAACCATAGATGTTTATCCATATCGCCGGAAATTTGGGTAAAGAGATCCGTCGTATCGGCATCGCCCGCTTCTTCGGCGGTATCAATCGCCGCGCGTAAGCTGTTGGCTACATGACCGTAGGCTTCAACCAGCGCTTCGACCATCGACTTCCCGTCATACGGACCATTCGGGAATTCAGGTAAAGTCGAGTTGGATGCGGCCATACGCGCTGTACCCGTTGCTAGGCCGCCAATAGCGGTCGCGCGTTCGGCGATTTCGTCGACATACGGCAAAACCTTTTCGGCCAAGTCATCAAAGAATTCATGGAGCTGGATGAAGTCCATCCCCTTGATATTCCAGTGGGCTTGCTTGGTTTGGCTGTACAGGTCAAACATATCCGCTAACTGCTGATTCAGCAAATCTACCATCTGGTCGCGGGTATCTTCAGGCAGATCAACGTGTGTATGGAACGTGCGAGTTTTGGTTTTAGGCATGATAGTTGTCCTTTAGTATTGCCTGTTCACAACTAACATTCTAGTCAACTCAAGTGACGGTCTCATCGTCCATTTCACTCAATTTACATATCCACTTGACCTATTGCGCTCCCTCATTCAGCACCCATGTATCCTTACTTCCGCCACCCTGCGACGAGTTCACGACCAGCGAACCCCGCTGAAGGGCGACGCGCGTCAGGCCACCGGGGACAATCGTCACCTTTTCACCACATAGGATATACGGACGCAGGTCAACATGCCGCGCTTCGACCTCACCCTCCACGAAGCAGGGTGCGCGGGAAAGCGCCAGTGTCGGTTGGGCGATATAGTTGCGCGGGTTGGCGATGATACGCCGTTTGAATTCTTCACGCTGTTCGGGTGTACTGTGTGGCCCGATGAGCATCCCGTAGCCGCCAGATTCACCGACCGCCTTCACGACCAGTTTATGCAGGTTGGCGAGGACATACTCGCGTTCTTTATCGTCGGTCAGGATATAAGTTTCGACGTTGTTGAGGATCGGGTCTTCGCCCAAGTAGTACTTGATGACCTTCGGCACATAGTAATAGAAGGCTTTGTCATCCGCCACGCCTGTACCGATGGCGTTCGCCAGCGCGACGTTCCCAGCACGGTAGGCGTTGAACAACCCCGGTACACCGAGCATCGAGTCGGCGCGGAAGGCCAGCGGGTCGATGAAGTCGTCATCAATGCGCCGGTAGATCACATCCACCTGTCGCAGCCCTTTGGTCGTCCGCATGTAAACGGTATTGTCGTGTACGACCAGATCGCGCCCTTCGACCAGCTCTAAGCCCATCTGCCGCGCGAGGAAGGCGTGTTCGAAATACGCCGAGTTATAAACCCCCGGCGTGAGGACAACGATGGTCGGTTCGGGGCGGTTATCCGGCGCAAGGTGTTGTAAGGTTGAAAGCAGCGCACGCCCGTAATTCTCAACCGGACGCACGCCGTAGTCGCTGAATAGGCGCGGGAACACCAGCTTGGAAACCTGCCGGTTGGAGAGCATGTAACTCACACCGCTGGGGACGCGCAGGTTATCCTCCAGCACTACAAAGTCGCCACCCGGCACGCGGATCAGATCGGTGCCGCAGACCGAGACGTACAAATCACGCCGAACGCGCAAGCCACGCATTTCACGCCGGAAGTGCTGGCTGGTGAAGATCAGTTCAGGCGGGATAACCCCATCGCGGATAATCCGCTGGTCGTGGTAAATGTCTTGCAAAAAGAGGTTGAGCGCGGTGATCCGCTGTGTGAGTCCCCGTTCGATGGTTGCCCATTCGGCTGCGGTGATGATGCGCGGCAGCAGGTCGTAGGGGAAGATGCGCTCTGTGCCTTCGTTGCGCCCGTAGACGGTGAAGGTGATCCCTTGATGTAAAAACGAGAGATCGGCTTCCTGCTGGCGGTGTTTTAATTCTTCCTGCGTCAAATCCAATATACGCTGGTAAAGGGCATCGTACTGCGGACGCGCTGCACCTTCGGGGGCGAACATCTCGTCATAGGCTTCGTCGAGTTGGTATTTCACAAACGGTTTTGCGGGACGTTGATGCTGTTTTTGTTTGGTTGACATGGTTTATCAAAAGATCAATCTATAAACAATACATCAGTGTACCCCGCTAACTATAACCGTAAATTGAGCATTGTTGCCAATAATTACAGGGTTCTATTGACCGATTGCGCTAAACCGCTGTGTCTTTGTTAGGCTTCATGAAATGCTGTAGCAAAATAACCGAATGTTTTTGCTATTAATAATGAATTTTTACATTTGATAGGGAATTTTAGGGGAATGAAAAGGTTTTCAGTCGATCAAAGAAATGTTAAGGGAAATATGTTAGCCCATCGCAAGGCGCTAGTAATAAAGTCCTATTAATCCTTCGGAACACAAACAAACTTTGACGATAAAATCAGTGCATAAATAATAAAAATTTTACCCTAGATTGCTTACAACTTGAAACTTTGGGAGTTCATATCATGCGTCTTTCTCTGGTCATTCCAGCTTACAACGAATCCGAGGGTGTGCATCAAACAGCGGAAGCGATGCGTACCTTGCTTGGCACGTTGGGCAAGTCACACGAGGTTGAAGTTGTCTTTGTGAATGATGGCAGCAAGGACAATACGGCTGACCTTCTAACAGCCGAGTTCGCTAGTGATGACCGTGTGCGCGTCGTCTCGCACGAGGTCAACAAAGGACTTGGGGCGGCCATCCGCACCGGTTTGCAAAATGCTAAGGGCGATGTGGTCGTGACCACCGACTTCGACGGTACTTACCCGCTCGACACCATCCCGCAGATGTTGGCACGGATGAGCGCGGACGACTGCGATATTTGCACGGCTTCACCTTACCACCCGAATGGGCATGTCGAAGGTGTCCCCGGCTATCGCCTCGTGTTCAGCTTTGGCGCGTCGCTGCTGTACCGTGTTCTTGTAAGCTGGCGCATCCACACATGGACTGCCCTGTACCGTGCTTACCGCCGCCGTGTGGTAGACACCATCACCTTCGAAAGTAATGACTTTCTGGCAGGCACCGAAATTTTGGTGAAGGCCATTCAGGCGGGCTTCCGCGTGACCGAGTTCCCGACCACGCTGCACGTCCGTACTTTCGGGCAATCGAGCATTAAAATCGCCCGTGTGACCCGCAGTCATTTGAAGTTCCAATGGCGCTTGCTCCTACAATCCTTGTTCGGCAAGTCCGCTTTTTCTCGTCCTGTTGAACGGAGTTCTTCGTAAATGTCGCCTTATGTATTCGTCGCCCTCAGCACCATCTTCGGTATTGCCGGACAGCTACTCTTAAAGCGTGGGATGGGCAGCATCGGTCAGTCCACAACTGGCAGCGCCAGTATGCTCAAACGCATCATCCTCTCGCCGTGGGTTGTGGGCGGGTTAATTGTCTACGGTTTAGGGGTCATCAACTGGCTCCTAGCCCTGTCGAGCTTTGAACTGAGCTATGTTTATCCCTTTGCCAGCCTGAGCTACATCGGCATCATCATCGGCTCGTACTTCATTTTCCGCGAACGGGTAACCGCCATGCGTGTGATGGGTATCGCCGTCATCATCGCTGGTGTACTCATCAGCAGCCAGAGTTAAGTATTTATCAGGTTAGGGGAAGCTAGTCGTAATGCAGCAACAAAAGAAGCAGATTGCCGTCATCGGCGGCGGTATTATGGGTGTCGCGCTCGCTTATAAACTGGCACAGCAGGGTATGCAGGTCAATGTTTACGAGCGTGGTGATAACCTCGGTGGTTTAGCCGGCTATATGCTTTATGACGGTGTGCGGATGGATCGTTTTTACCACACGATTCTGAGCAGCGACACCATGATGCAGTCGCTGATGGAAGAGGGCGGTGTGGTTGATAAGCGCCATTTCACCGCCACCAAGCAGGGCTTTTATGATAAGGGCAAGATGTATGATTTCAACACACCGGTTGACTTCATGCTGTTCCCGCCCCTCAACTTTTTCCAACGTTTCCGGTTGGGCTTGCAGGTCATCTACTCGCAGTTCGAAAGCGATTGGCGCAAAATGGATACCGTGCCAGTCGAGAAGTGGCTGCTGAAGGTCAGCGGTCGTGGCGCGTATGAAAAGGTTTGGAAGCCGCTGCTGCGGGCGAAGTTCGACACCACAGCCGAAAGTGTTCCTGCCACCTACATTTGGTCACGCCTGCGCCGCATGATGGGGACCCGTTCAGGTGTCACCTCTAAAGAGATGATGTGCTACCTTGAAAACGGCTACTACACGCTGATCGAAGGACTGGCGAAAAAGTGTGAAGCGCTGGGTGTGAAGTTCCACCTGAACGCGCCGATTGAGGAAATCGTTATCGAGAATGGTACTGCGACTGGTATCAAGCTGGGTGGTCAAACCCTGCCGTTCGACGCGGTGATTAGCACGTTGGCCTCGCCCATTCTTGGCGGTATCGTACCGCAGGCGGATGCAGCCTTCCGCACCAAGCTCGCCAAGCAGCAGTATCTGGGTGTGATGTGCCCGCTGTTGATCTTGAAGAAGCAGCTTGTGCCATACTATGTAGTCAATATCACCGACGAATCGATACCGTTTACGGCGGTGGTTGAAACGACCAACCTGATTGATCCCAAATACGTCAAGGACTATCATATTGTTTACCTGCCGAAGTACCTTGCACCGGACAGCCCGATTGCAACGTGGTCGGATGAGCAGGTCAAGACTGAATGGATGCGCCACTTCCGGCAGATGTTCCCGAACTTTGACGAGAAAGACATCGTGGAATTCATCGTGCAGCGGGCGAAGTTCGTCGAACCCATCCGTCCGATGAACACGTTGGATGATATTCCCAGCATCAAAACGCCGGTTGACCGCCTGTATATGGGGAATACGGTCATGATTTACCCCGACTTGGGAAACGGCGAGTCGGTTACGCGGTTTGCACTCAAAGTTGTCGAGCAGGTCACAGCGGATGCCCAAAAGTGGCCTGTTAAAACGCAGTCATCTGCGGTACAAACAGCGCTTACTTAATATTGCAAAGTTAGGTTTGGAATGAGTTCAATACAATCCGGGTCTCAAGCACGGGGGTTGCCACTCGTGCGAGTCATCGCGACGGGACTCGTCATAATCGTTAGCGTGTTCTTGCTGGTCTACAAACTCAGTGATTACCCCATTCCGTGGTATGACGAGGGATCGCATTTACACGTCGCGAAGAACTTTGCCCTGCACGGTGTCTATGCCGACAGCAGCAGTGAAGGGTACCGCCCATTTGGGCCGGCGGTCGGCGTTGGCCCGACCGTCATGCTGCCGATTGCCGGATTGTTCAGTGCATTTGGGGTGAGCATCCCCTTAGCGCGGCTGCTCATCGTCGTTTACAGCCTGCTTACCTTACTGCTCGTCTACAGCATCACCGCCAAACTAACGAGTTGGCCTTACGCGCTGCTGGCTGTGGTCATTCTGCTGCTGATTCCCTCCATCCGCTACCTGTATTACTCGCGGACGGTTGTGGGTGAAGTTCCCGGTCTCTTCTTCTTCTTTGCTGGTTTGCTCCTGTGGTTACACCCGCGTGGGCGCAGTGTCTTCGGCCTTGTTTGCGTCGGCATTCTCATCGGCTTCGCGACCATCACCAAGAACCAGTATGCCTTTTTCATCCTGCCCGGTTTGCTGCTGAACTGGATTGCTGATCTATTCTGGTATAAGCGGCGCGGTTGGCGCTACTATGTCATCCCCGGTGCGATTGCGGGCGTGATGTTCTTCGGTTGGCTGTATATTGTCATCGTCAAGCTCGGTCAAGGCGGTGACTTTGGCGAGAATTTGAAGACGCTACAGACGGCGGGCATGGGCGCTTTGATCGTCGTTGATGGCGACAGTATTCCCCGTGTGGCGCGTTTGCTGGCGGATGAAAACACGTTTGGTTCGCTGTTTATCGGGGCATTCATTTACAGCTTGCTCACCAGTTGGCGGCGTGATGAAGAAAGCCAACAGCGCGGCATTCTCGCCGTCTTTTTGTTCATGGCGACTGTCCTCTTCTGCGTGTCGCTCGGCTGGGATCGCTATGCTTTCGGCCCGGTTGCCCTCTCGGTTTTCTTTGTGATCCTGCTCATTCGCGATGGAGTAAGGGTGATTACAGCCGATAAGCTCGGTGTTATCGGGGTTATGCGGCAGGGCAAGCCGACACCCGCGTTGGCTTTAAGCGCACTGCTGGTCGGTTGGTTGGTGGTCACGGTGGTGTTTCCGCTTTATAACCGGTACCACGAACTCTCTACCCATTCAATGCATGATGCCTACCAAGCTGCTGACTGGATCAAAACCAATATCTCGCAGGACGATCTTATTGAAACTTGGGAACAAGAAATCGGGGTATTGACCGATAATAAGATTCATTACCCGCCGCAGCTTATTCTGGCCTACTCGGTTGATGCGGAGTGGCAGGGTGGTGATCCCGTTGCGGACTTTTACGACTTCCGCGAACCAGCGATGCCCGATTATGTCGTACGTGGGCCGTTCGGCGCGTTTACCGGTATCTATCCCGATGATCGCTTAGACGATTACGAAATCGTTCAAGAAATTGGCCCCTACCAAATTTTTAAACGCCTTAATTAAGCAGTGAAATAAGGAAAACAACGTGGCAATTCAAAGACGGAAGATAAGGTTCGGTTTTTGCGTTGGGGTTTTCGTCTTATTGAGCGCTGCGGTTACCAGTTTCACTGCTTTTGCGCGTGGGTCTGTTCCGACAGTTGAACAGGCTGCTGATCCTGCTGCGTCGGCTTGCTCTAGTCCAGCGAATGCCACGGTCGCCGAAAACTGCCTGCCCGGAACCGAAGGCTGGCAGAATATTGAATACTCGGCAGCGATTGACATTTTTGCCTCGGATGACAGTGTGAACGCCGGTGGCACACTCGACTTATTCGTTGATACCGAATCACCGTCCTTCGACCTCAAAATCTACCGGATTGGTTACTACGGCGGGATTGGTGCGCGTCTCATCCAAGAAGTGCCAAACCTGACGGGACAGCAGCAGCCATCCTGTATCCATGTTGAAGATGTCGGGTTACGTTCGTGCAGCAACTGGCAGGTTTCGTATACGCTCACTATCCCTGCCGATTGGGTGTCGGGCATTTACGCCGCTCAAACGATTGTTTCCGGCACAAACACGGCCAACGAAACGGTGTTCGCGGTACGGCAGGATGACCGCAAGTCGGACATGCTGTACCAGATGAGCACCACAACCTTCCAAGCCTACAATAACTACGATGGGAAGTCGGTTTACAACTCCAACAGCGGCACCTGCGACACGGTGGCGAATGCGCCGCGTGCGGTAAAAGTGTCCTTTAACCGGCCTTATAACGCTACCCCGCAAGACCCTAACTATTTTTATCGCGCGGAATACCCGATGGTGCGCTGGTTGGAGCAGCAGGGTTATGACATCACCTATTCAACTAATATGGATACGCACCGTTCCGGCCTACCGGGAGCGCATAACGCACTGCTCGACCACAAAATCTTCCTGCCCTCAGGCCATGACGAGTATTGGTCGCAACCGATGCGGGATGCGATCACTGCCGCCCGTGACGCGGGTGTGAATGTCGGCTTTTTTACGTCGAATACCGGTTATTGGCGTATCCGTTTTGAGCCTGATCCGGTGACGAATGAACCGGACAGCGTCATGGTGACTTACAAGTCAACCGAAAGCGGCAGCCCTGACCCCAGCGGCGAACCAACGGGGACATGGCGTGACCCGCAGGGGGCGAACAATCCTGAAAACGCGCTCATCGGTGTGATGTATATTGGTGATAACGACCGCATGTATTTCCCTTTACGCTTATCGTCCGAAACCATCTCCGATCCCTTGTTCCGGCATACAGGCTTACAGGACATGCCGCCAAACAGCTACATTGATGTGGGCAACCAAGTCATCGGTTGGGAATGGGACGCGGTTGCGGATAATGGTGTTTCACCGGACGGTCTGACCGTGCTTGCGAAAACGCCACTCTACGGGTTTTTGCTGCAAGATGCCGGACGTTCGGCAAACGGGAACATGGGGTCAGCCAGCGCCTATACAACACGCTATACTGCTCCGAGCGGCGCGATTGTGTTCGCCAGCGGCACGATACAGTGGTCATGGGGGTTAGGCGCGCAAGGCTTAGAAATCACACCGGTTGACCCCTACATTCAGCAGATTACCTACAACTTATTTGCGGATATGGGCGTACAGCCGACCACGCCAGTCGCTGACCTCATTCTTGATGGCAGCGATACGCCAGACCTCGCCCTGCCAACCGGCCAGATTAAGACCGAGGGTGAGGCTGCTCCACCCATCATTAGCGATGTGCAATCAACCGCTGACGATACCAGTTTTACCGTCTCGTGGAAAACCGACTTGCCCACGACCGGACAGTTGTGGTGGGGAACATCACCCGACCATATTATCAATCCGGCCTACCTGAATACGGAACATACGACTGACCACCGTTACACAGCGACAAATCTGATCGCGGGGCGCACCTATTACTTCAAATTTGTGACGATTACCGAAGAATGGGTACATACGGTTTCCGATACCGGAACAATTACCACTTCCACTGGCTCCATTCCGCAGCGGGTGCGTGCTGCCGTCGAACCGATTGCGCGTCAGGGTGCGTGTTGGGTGCGGGCGAACCGAACAGGAGCTGTTATCATGGGGGTGTTGGGTGTAGCGATTGTTGTGCTGTTGGTCACACCGTTCGTCGTGATGCGGCGCAGACGGCGGATGCAGCCCGCTTAGGGATATGCCGTTTCCCAACATTTCTGTAAACATTTAATCCGTGTTACGATCAGGTATCCAGTGTGAGCGCTGGATACCGTTATTTTTGGAAGTGTTTCGCCAGTCAAGTTTTGAGCAGGAGTTTCATGGACGTACATCTTTTGGGAATTCGGTTCTTTCCACGCCGGTTTGTCTCTACCCCGTTGTTCGTCACCGTTATTACCGTCCTGTTGGGATTAGCCACCACACTCCCTATAAAAGCCCAATCCACCTGTCCTGAGAACCCTGCAAATCCAGTGGTCGCCGAGAACTGCCTCGAAGGCACGACCGGTTGGATGATGAATAACTTCCTGAATGATGTTGAAGGGTTTGCTTCCAGTGATAGTGTGAACATTGGTGAAGAAGTTCACCTTTACGTGAATACGACTGCCCCGACCGTCAGCCTAAAGATTTTTCGAAGTGGCTATTACGGTGGTACCGGTGGCCGCCTGATCCGTGAAATCAATAACGTGTCGGGCAAAATTCAGCCCGAATGTATCTTTGCCGCCGATACCGGCCTGCGGAGCTGCGCCAACTGGGTCGCCTCTTATACCCTGAAAATTCCAGCCGATTGGGTATCGGGTATCTATGTCGTCAAATTGACGCGGCCAGATACAGGCGGCGAGAACTATATTCAGTTCGTGGTGCGGAACGACGACTACGATTCGGCCATTTTGTACCAGCAGAGTACCACAACCAATGCCGCTTACAACTTTTATGGGGGCAAATCCCTCTACGATTACAATAGCAATAATGTTTGTTTAACCGTTGCCGACTCCCAACGTGCGGTGAAAACATCACTCTTTCGACCGGAAGCGCATCTCGGTTGGAGCCATCACGACTTCTACAAGAACACCTATTTTCACTCCGAGTATCCGATGGTGCGCTGGTTAGAGCAGCAGGGCTATGATGTCACCTACTCAACCAACATGGATACCCACCGGTCAGGTAAAGCAGGGGCGCATAATGAACTGCTTGACCATCAGGTGTTCTTGTCGGTCGGGCATGACGAATATTGGTCGCAACCGATACGCGACGCGATGACCGCAGCCCGTGATGCCGGTGTGCATTT
>Ga0209460_1000702_pt1 | contig 26716 bp, 21 predicted proteins | sample EBPBio132013_DNA_FD_185868 | JGI IMG/M metagenome (GOLD analysis project Ga0209460, IMG submission 185868) | Wastewater treatment Type I Accumulibacter community from EBPR Bioreactor in Madison, WI, USA - Reactor 2_5/13/2013_ DNA (SPAdes)... | ecosystem: Engineered > Bioreactor > EBPR >... | reverse complement strand
AAAATCTGAAAATACAGAACAACGTAATTGAATCTGCCTGGAAAACAGGGGTGAAAAAACTCATGTTTCTTGGTAGTTCCTGTATTTATCCCAAAATGGCTCCTCAACCACTAAAGGAAGAGTATCTGCTGACTGGTGTTCTCGAGCCGACCAATGAACCTTACGCCATTGCCAAAATTGCAGGAATAAAGACCTGTGAAAGTTTTAACCGGCAGTATGGAACAAATTATATTTCGGTCATGCCAACCAACTTATACGGACCAAACGATAATTTTGATCTGAATAATTCTCATGTCCTGCCGGCCCTGATCAGAAAATTTGTAACTGCAAAAGAAGCCGGTGCTGACAGTGTGGTCATCTGGGGAACAGGTTCTCCCCGCCGGGAATTTCTATACGCAGATGATATGGCCGATGCCTGTGTTTTTCTGATGGAAAATTATTCTGGCGATCAGTTCGTTAATATCGGAACTGGTGAAGATGTTACCATTAAAGAATTGGCCGAAACCATTAAGGCAATTACGGGTTTCAACGGGGATCTTGTTTTTGATTCTTCAAAGCCCGATGGAACCCCAAGAAAACTGCTTGATGTTTCAAAACTAAGATCAATGGGATGGTCACATCAGACTTCTCTCGAATCTGGCGTTAGGCTTGCAGTTGACTGGTATCTTGAAAACAAATCGCAATTTGAATGAAAATTCGGGTATCTTTCAGATTTTTTCTGAGGTACCCGTTTTTTACCCTGCCTGAACTTCGCATGGAACCCATAAACTCTCGTTTTTTGATTAGGAATTTTTAGTCACATCTGAAATGTTCATCTATAATTAAGCACCCCTGCTTAACTTTACAGTTTGCCTGATATCGGAGTTTCAACTATGCGTGCTGTCCGTTTTCTTTTCTTCTTTGTCATCCTGCTTGGTTTTCAATTGTTGGCATTTTCGCAGCAGAAAGTTAGTATTTCTGGCCATGGCATGTATGAGCTGACGCCGTCAGCGTTGAACGGATATCCAAACATTACCTTTTCTACCCACCTGAATTCCAACCTTCCGGTTTTTAAACTTGGAGAAAAATCGTTTCTGATCAGTTACCCTGACAGGTCATCAGACCCGGAGTATGCAAATGATCAACTCAATATTTACAATAAGTTACTGACTCTTAAAATCGCACCAGCAGGAAATGAATTTCCTGTATATTCAGTCGATACAACCCAAAACCCGGGTAATTTTTCTGGTCTTTCTGATACTTTAATTGTAAGATCCCGTATTGAACGTGATCTTGATTATTATCAGGGAGACAATACAAACTATTACACAAACTGGTCTGAGGTAACACCTGGTGAAGGCTGGATCTGGATCTATTTGAACAAAGCCGGCATATTAAATGCTACTTTACCCGCTTATGTGAATAAATTTACTGGACCGCTGGGTGTAAAAATTCGCCTGCGTGGTGTTAGCCGGGACAGCAATGCCAATCCTGATCACCAGATTCAGGTTTCCTGGAAGGGTACAACTGTTGACCGGTCTTTTCTTGGCTACAATTATATTTCACCAGATTTTACTTTTCCAGCTTCCGCAAATACTTCAAGAGTTCTTTCTGTTAAGTCAATTGGGTACACAAACACAACCGTTGACCGGGTTTTTGTCGACTGGATCGAAATCACAGGAAAGCAGATTTTACCGGTTGATACCTCAATGACCTCACTGATTCTTCCTGCCGTTCTGCAACAATCAGGCAGACTAACGCTGAATGTTGCCTCTGGCAGGAATTATATTCTTGCCGATTCTGCTTTGGGGAAAATCAGGTTCCCGGTGGTTCTTTCTTCTTCTGAGACAGAAAAACAAATTGGATTTTCACTTGAAGGGCTTTCTTCGACCGGTCTGTTTTTGGTTGATATTAATTCACCTTTACCGTTACCAATAGTATCGCCTGTTTTGTATTCTGGTCTTGTTCCCGGTGGTGATGACTATCTTGTAGTGATTACACATCCCGATTTTAAAGGATTTGCCGAAGACTATGCTGCTTACCGTTCTGAAATAACCGGCAAAAAGTCAAAGGTTGTTACAACCGAAGAAATATTTTACAGGTACAGTGCACTGAATCCGACACCACATGCTCTAAAAGCGTTTCTTTTTGATGAGTGGAAAAATAACCCCGAAATAAAGAATGTTCTTCTGATTGGAAATGCCAATTGGGATCACCGTGAAATTACGAACAAGGCCGGTAAAAAGAATTATGTTCCGTCCTATGGGAACCCGGTCAGTGATCAGTGGCTTGTGGCGTTTGCTGATACAAACAAGCTCTTTTCCTTTATTGATGTCGGAAGGTTACCCATAAATAAATCAGAGGACGGGTATAATTTTCTTTCCAAAGTGAAAAAATGGGAAAAACAAAAGTTAAACGATCCGCATGTTAAGAAGTTTTCGTTCATTAATGGCGGATTCGATGCTTCTGAACAAAAAACGTTTTTTAATCAGACCATCCGGATAATCAATGATTTCGTTTATGACCCAAATGTTCTGGGCAAAGTTGATACGGTTATAAAGAGAACTGAAGGTTATCAGGATGCCGGAAAAGAAACACCCAAAATTCAGAAAACCTTTAAGGAAGGTATTTCATGGCTAAGTTTTATTGGCCATGCCGGAAGCCGGACCTGGGATCTGATGCTCAGTGATGTGCGTGAACTCCCTGTTGGCAACGGACTGTATCCGTTTATTACTTCCATGACCTGTTTTACCGGAGATTATGCCAACCCAAGTCAGGAAAGTTTCAGTGAAGATTTTGTTTTGAATAAAGATCGTGGAGCAATTGGCTTTATTGGTACTTCTGGTTTGGGGTATATTGATCTTGATGAATTACTCAGCAGGGGCTTTTATACTGCAGCTTTAAAAGGCCGCAATAAACAAATGGGTAAAACGATTACAGTTGCCAAAAACGAACTTGCAAAAAAATATAAGCAAAATGACAGGGTCAGGTCAATTATCAGACAATATAACCTGATTGGTGATCCGACATTGGAATTCCCGATCAGAAACTTCCCCGATTTACTTGTATCAACAGATTCAAAAATTGAAAAAGTGACCGATTCGACTTTCACAGTTAAATTGGCAGTTATCAATTCAGGAAAAGTTGTTGCCGATACAGTTGTCGTAACATTAACTGACCACAGCCCTTCAGAATCAACCGTTTTCTCGGTAACAAAATTTCCTATTGCTTCCTCTTTCCTGAATGTTCAATTGCCGGTTACCATTTCAAAACCCGGACTGCATGATATCACCGCATCGGTTGTCTTTTCTGGTCTGACTGATAGTCTCCTTGTAAACAACGAGATAAGTTTCGAGGTTCTGATTCCGAAAAGTGATCTTACTCTTTTCAATCTTGTTCCAAATCAGATTATTTCTGAAAGTTCATTTAAAGTCAGACTTTTTTATCCGGGTGAAACCGATCTTGACTGGAAAATCAAAAATTCGCAAAATCAGGTTGTCCTTACAGGGAATAAACCCGTTTCTGCTTTGGATTCACTCATTCTGAATACGGCAGTTTTAAACCCGGGCAGTCATTATTCGATCGGGTTTACCCATACAGGTGATACCACTGTTTTTTCTGTTCCTTTTGTTGTTGGACAATCCAACCCCGGGACTCTTTTTTATCAGCCAACAGAAGTGCTTTTACCACCTTTGACAACAATATCTTCAGGTTTAATTTCCATCAAGACCGGAACCGAATTTATTTCTGCCGGAAGTGCTGGTTTTGATGCAGGAAATTTTGGGTTTATTACTTCAGGAAGTAAAACTGTTTTTTGCGGATTCAGAGGAATACTTGCAGCCCGGATTGATAGTCTGACTCTTGAAGTGAAAGAGTCGAAAGAATTTGATACGTATTTAAATCAGGCAAATGCAGATGCTCTGGATACCTGGATAAAAGATAGGTTGAACACAAAAGATTATCTGATTTTTACCATTAAGGATGAAGGTTCAAGAAATCTCTCAATTGGGTTAAAATCAACGCTTAGAAGTCTGGGTAGTGTTTACATTGATTCTGTGAAAATCAGAGAAGCCTGGACTTTTGGTGTCAAACTGGGTTCACGAACTGAGAAAATATTTGAAGGATATTCCCGAAGCAGACTTGATAAATCATACTCAGAAAAACTGGTTCCCTATCAACCTGGTTTTATAACTGTAAAAATTCCTGCAGAAAACGAAGGCAAACTCAAATCATTGTCTTTCAATGTTTCAAATCAGGATAGTACATGGTTGTACCACTCTTCTTCATCTCAGGCTGAAGTTTTAACTCAGGGTGACCATACTGTACCACTGGCAGATGCAGATACAGTAAAAATTGTGTTTAAAAATACAAAATTTACTACAGCACCCATTTTAACCTTTAGTTCCGCTGAATATAGTGCAAGATATCCATCCGGGTTATGGGGAACCTCTAAATCAAAGAGCACTCTTTCAGTTGGTGAATCTTTTTCAGTTTCAACCACCTTATTTCAACCGTATTTTTCTGAATCAGAAAAAACCAATCTGCGGTTTACAGTTACGAAAAATAATGTTGTTGCCTTTTCTTTTGATAGTCTTGTTGCGAAAACAAGAGAAATCTTGCCGGTTGAGTTTAAGATTCCTACCAATACGATAGTGGATACCGGAATATATAACTTTGTGATTAAGATTGAATCGGGAGATATTTTCAGTGATTTCGTAACGGTAAGTGATACTGTAAAAGTTGTGGTTTCAACGGGTGTCGAGGTTTTTAATCCGTCGTTGGTCGTCACGTTAAATGACCGTGAACTGAATCCGGCAGAGAAAGAGATTGTCAGGAAAAAAGCCAGTTTCAGATTTAAAATTGATCCGGATGGTAATATTCCGCTTGATGATCCAACCAAGATAACCGTTTCGCTTGGCGGGAAGAATCAGCCGATTACAGATTCTCTGAAAGTCATTTCAGAAAACGGAAAACAAATTACGGTTATCGATCTTGAAACAGAGCTTTCTTCAGGTTCACAAAAACTGGAAATTGCAGTTAAAATGCCTTTTGGAGATTTTGTAAATGAGCCTAAAAGATTTGAGTATACGCTGATCGTCAATGAAAATAATGGTATCACACAAATGGCCAATTACCCGAATCCGTTTGAAACTGATACACGAATCTATTATGTGCTGACCGGACTTGAAAATCCGGAAAAAGTTACTATTCATATTTTTACAATTAACGGTTTGAAAATAAAAACGATTTCAGATGGGTCTGCATTAATCGGCCATAATACCACATTGTGGGATGGTAATGATGCAGATGGTGATGAAGTTGCAAATGGGATTTATCTCTATCAACTGGTTGCCGACTTTGGGGGTAAATCAGTCACCCAAACCGGGAAAATGCTTAAAGTAAGATGATAAGGATAAACCTGGTTCTTGTTTTTGTTGGGCTTTTTCTCATTAGTTCTTCCTGTTCATTTTTTAAGGGGACAACACAAGAAACTGAAAGCGAAAGAGACAACAAAATTGTTCAGATTCGAATTCAGCTCCAGGCTGTTTCAGATTCGTTCAATACCGGCGGATTTGGTTTTGTTGCACAAAAACTGGGTGAACTCAAAAAACCTGTTTTGCATTACCTGCCTCTTGAAGCTGCATGGCTGGCCAATACCCGGGGTCTTGCCTGGTTTTACCTTGAAAATAACGACAGTTCACTTTCAGAATTTAACGATGCTGTTAGACTTGACCCGGTTTATGCCGAAGCATGGAATAACCGGGGGCACATTTTTTTATTGAAGGGAAGTATTGATTCTGCAAATTCCTCTTTCAAAAAGAGTCTTTTGATAAATAAAGAATATGATGCTGCCCGATTAAATCTTGAAATTGCTGAACTTTTTAAATCGGGTGAGTTGAAATGGGACGACCTGGGTTTAATGGCAATAGCAGATTCTACACGTGATCCTGAAAAAAAAGTCAGAATATTAACACAATTGCTTAACCTGGCACCTTATTATGTTCAGATTTATAATAACCTGGCTGTTGCAGAATATAAAACAGGAAATATCAATCAGGCCTTTCAACATTTAAGTGCCGCCATCATTTTAGATCCAACCTATGCAATGGCTCATCAGAATCTTGCGTATATTTACCATGAATACGGGTTATATGATGATGCCATCAGGCATTATCTGATTGCAATCCGTCACCAATTTAATTTTTTTACTGCTTTAGAAAACTTAGCCTATACTTATCTGGTAAAAGGCGATATTGCGAATTCCAGATTGGTCATTAACCGGGTTCTTGAAGTTGCCCCAGACCGGCCCTATGCCAGGGAACTTGATAAAGAAATTTCTGAAGCTGAACAGAAACCCATTGAATAGGAATTATAATGAATTATGCTGTAATTATGGCTGGAGGAAGCGGAACCCGTTTCTGGCCAGTATCACGATTTAATACCCCAAAACAGTTCCTTGCAATTGCAGAAAAACGGACGATGATTCAATCAACCGTTGATCGTCTTTTGCCGGTTTTCCCAATGGAAAATATTCTGATCATCGGAAATAAAGTCCATGAAAGTCTGTTAAAGGAACAACTTCCGGGTTTGAAACCCGATCAGATCATTTTAGAACCGTTCGGACGAAATACTGCTGCCGCCATTGGTCTTGCCGCTGCTTATTTGAAGAAAAAGGATCCGGGAGCTACCATGCTGGTGATTCCGTCTGACCAAATCATCAGGAATGAATTCCGTTTTCTTGAAATTGTAAAAGAAGGATTGGCCCTTGCCGTTAACGAAAAGCATGCTTTGGTTACCATTGGTCTGAAACCCGTTCGGCCTGAAACCGGTTATGGGTATATTCAGATTGATGAAGATTTTCATCTTGATAACTACCCCAATGCCTATCATGTTAAAACCTTTGCTGAAAAGCCAAATTATGATACCGCAGTCAGGTTTTGTTCTTCAGGAGATTTTTTGTGGAATTCAGGCATGTTTATCTGGAAGTCAGATACCATTCTTGCCGAACTGCAAAACCATCTTCCTGATTTATTTCTTGAACTTCAGGCTCTTGAACCGGCAATTGGAACACCCAATTTTTATCCTGAACTATCAGAAGCTTATAACCGGATGCCAAATATTTCTATTGACTATGGTGTTATGGAAAAGGCAGCGTTGGTTTTTGTGTTGAAAGCTGATCTTGGATGGTCTGATGTAGGATCGTGGGATGAAGTCAGTAATCTTGCCGAAAAAGACGAAAATGGAAATTCAGTTGAAGGAAATGTACTGTTAACGTCAACCACAAATTCATTGGTAAGAGCAAAGCAAAAGCTGATTGCACTTGTGGGAGTCGAAGATCTTATTGTTATTGAAACTGACGATTCTATCCTGATATGTAAAAAAGGGCAGAGCCAGCAGGTTAAAAATATAGTAGATCAGTTGAAAATGGGTGACTACGCTGGTTATCTTTAAGTTTATCTGTTAAAAAAATCCAAAATTGAATGATACAAACCATCGGTTTTAAAAAGTGGTCAATTCCAGTCTTAATTCTGATGAGTATTATCCTTCAGGGTTGTACCAGCACAGCAAGATTTACTTCTGAAAAAGATTCAGGCAAAGTTGTCTTCCGTGGCAAAAAATCAGGTTCAGGTGAAGTGTCGGGTGATCAAACAACCGGAGTAGCCAGCTTTTACGGACCCAAATTTCATGGGTTGCAAACTGCAAGCGGCGAAACCTTTGATATGTATCAGTTCACTGCTGCCCATCGTCAAATTCCCTTTGGTACCCGTCTGAAAGTCACAAATCTGGACAATGGAAAATCAGTTATTGTAAGGGTGAATGACCGGGGCCCTTTTGTTAAAAACAGGGTTTTAGATCTCAGTTATGCTGCTGCAAAAGATATTGATATGGTAACCACCGGTGTTGCCAAAGTAAAAATTGAATTTTACCGGTGAAAACCAGAAAATCCGGATTCTAATTGTGCTGAAACGTCAAATTACCCTGATAACTGATTTTGGAACCCGTGATTATTATGTGCCAACGCTGATTGGTCAGATAAAGTCGGTTAATCCTAACGTAGAAATTCATCACCTCACCCACTCCATCGCCCGTCAAAATATTGTTGAAGCAGCCTTTACCCTTCGAAATACGTATCCCTATTTTCCTGAAGATACAATCCATGTGATCATTGTTGACCCAGAAGTGGGTTCAGACCGTGATGCCGTTGCAGTTGAACATGACGGTCATTTTTTTGTCGCACCTGATAACGGTATTTTGACTCTGGCTTTACAGACAACACGACCTGATAAAATCATTTCAGTCAGAGAATCAGTTTATACAAGCCGGAATATAAGTCCGGTTTTTCATGGCAGAGATGTTTTTGTTCCTGTTGCTGCCTGGCTGAGTAAAGGCGTTGCAATTGATCTGCTCGGAACCAGGAAAACTGAACTTACTGATCTGAGATGGGGTTTGCCTTCGTGGGATAAGCAAAAAATTATTGGCCAGGTTATTCACATTGATCATTTCGGAAATTTGATTACCAATATCAGTGAAAGGTTTCTTGACCATTGGGCGGCTGGAACTTCTTTTCGTATTGGTCTCGCCGGTTGGGATCAGTTGAAATTGTCAAAAATTTACAGTGATGTTGAACCCGGTGACCCGGTTGCACTGATCGGTTCTGGCGGATTGCTTGAACTTGCTGTTTATCAGGCTGATGCTGCTGAACTTTTTGATGTCAAAATCGGTTCTCAGATCATGGTTGAAAAGGAAAAATCATGATTATCAGAATCGTAAAAATGAAATTCCATCCTGATTATTGTGATCAGTTTGTTCAGGTGTTTCATAAAACACGGCCGGTTATTCTCACTTTTGAAGGTTGTTCTGAAGTGAAACTACTTCAGTCTGAGTCTGATCCGACAATCTTTTCAACTTTTTCAAGGTGGGATTCTGTGGCTCACCTTGATCACTACAGGTTCTCAGAGTTTTTTAAAATGACCTGGACGACGATTAAACCCTGGATGACCGAAAAGGCTGATGCGGTTTCGTATCTCGAAATCAGTTCACATGAATAAACTTATTCTGAATCCGGTTGGGCAAACTGAACTTTCAGTTCATCACACAGACATATATTCCTACCCCAATTACAAATCGCTTCAAACCCTGACCCTTGCACAAAAATCAGGTTCCTGGAAAGTTACTGCCTGGGCTTATGAACGCCTTTGGCGAAAACAGTCAGTTTCGTTACTTACCCTCGGAAAATTCCATATTGAAGATGAACTTAACTTGCTGGAATCTGCCGTTTTATCCTCCCAAAATCCAAATCCAGTCATTTGTGATTTGACTTGCTCAACCGGTCTATATGGTCGTACTTTGCTTGATAAAATTTCTACGGCAACTGTTTTTTTCCTGGATTACAGTTTACAGATGCTGCTTGAAGTCAATCAACGTAACCTGAACAAAGACCGTTCTGTTCTGGTTCAGGGATTTTGTGAAGATGCCATTTTTCAGAACTCAGTTCTTGATGCTGTCGTTTGTGGCGGATCCTGGAATGAAATAACCCGGACTGATGAGACTCTGGCCCGGATGTTTTCTGCTTTGAAACCCGGTGGTGTTGTTTTCTGGATGGGAGTTCTTCCGGCAAAGTCAGTTGTGGGAAGGTTTTTACAGTTTGGTGCTGCTTCATCAGGCGGACTTCATTTTGATCATTCCGAAAAAATTGAAAAGGCATTTAAATTTGCGGGTTTTTCTGAGATTGAAATTAATTCAGTGCACCCGGTTTTTACTTTGACTGCAAGGAAACCAAAATGATTCCTTACAAATTGGTTCTTTTTGATATTGATGGAACTCTTGTTTCCCTTCCTGAAAAAGCTGCTGAAGTGGTTCAAGACGCAATGTATTCAGTTTTAGGATCATCTTATACACTGCCTTACCGTTCTTTTTCTGGGAGAACAGACTGGGAAATTTTTCGGGATACTGTCAGTCATTATGGTGAAAATCCTGAAAACCATCCAGGGTGGACAGTCTTTTGTAATGTTTATTCAGACTACTTTATGCAATCGGTAAATTCAAACCACCTGGTTGTTCATCCGGGCGGATTGGAATTGCTCGAAACGCTGGAAAATGATGGGAATTTTCTTCTTGGACTTCTCACAGGCAATATTCGGGAAATGGCTACTTTTAAATTGAGTCTTGCCGGTCTTGCAGATTTTTTCGAATTTGGTGCTTTTGGAGATGATCACTGGATCAGGGAGCAGTTAGGTCCGATTGCTAAGAAACGGGCTGAAATGATTTCGGGTGAGATTTTTACCGGCTCAGAAATCTGGGTGGTTGGTGATTCACCCCGGGATGTTCACACTGCCCGATTTATTGAAGCAAAATGTATTGGTGTAACAAACGGGAAACACTCAACTGGCGAATTGTTACAAGCTGGTGCAGATATTATTACTGGTCATTTACTCGAAATTGCACCAGTTATGCTTAATTCTCGATAAAATCATCTTGTTTGCTTATTTTGTCGCCTTACCTGCTAAAACTTATATGGTTTCAAATTATTTTCTTTCTCTTTTGTTGGTTTTTGTCTCTTTTCAGGCGTTAGGCCAGAAGAGCAAAATTGTTGTTTCCGGCTGGGCAACGACGAAAGAAGAACAAGATGAACTTGCCGGTAAAATTGAAAAGTTCAATTCAATTCAAAATAATATCTCAGTTGTTTACGAACCCATTCCGATGACAGATTACTATCATCAGAATCTTCTTGGTCGTATGAAGTCTGGAGATCCGCCCGATGTTTTCTATGTTAGAGATGCCTATCTGGGTGACTATCTTCAGATTAATGCTTTAAAACCCCTTCAGACTCTTTTGAATGTTTCCGGTCTGAAAATCCAGTCTTTATATCAGCCTGCAGTTGATGCTTTTCGTCGTGAAAAGAATATTTATGCGATTCCGAAAGATTTTAATATAATCGGAATTACAATCAATGAAAGATACCGGAAATTGGCAGGTCTGCCTGCTGCCGGGCCAAAAACTTTTGATGAACTTTCTGATTGGTTCACCAAATTATCTGCTGTGGCTTCAGTTAAAATCAATGAGGGTCGTGCATTGGTGATTTCTGGACACGATTTCGAAATTCTCCCCTTTATTGCACAGGCTTCAAAGCCAGGCTGGACTTCACCCGATCTCGAAAAATCGCTGCTGCTTCCGGCCTACCAGTTTTATTCCCGTGAAAATAAAAAGCAGGTCATTTTTCTGGATTTTAATGTTCTAAGTTCAAATCTGGTTTTTACTGATCAGAAAGTGGCCTCTGTTATCCAGGGAATCTGGTTTTTCCCCTACTATGATAACAATGTTCCCAATCTTGATTACCGTATTTATCCGTTACCGGCTCTTGATAAAAAAAACAAACCCAGAACTGTAATGACTACTGTTGGTTGGGGCATCTCACCCAAATGCAAAGACCCAGAAGCGGCTATGTTGGTCCTGACCTACCTGGTTAATACCTTCAATTATGAGGAATGGCTTTCAAAAGGGGTTGCTTTTCCGGCAACCAATAATGCTCTGAATCAGATTAAAACCGGGAAAGACAGCCGGCACGGTGCAAGAGAATTACTGAAAAGTACAGGAAATGAAACCGGATTAAATCGCTGGGCAAAATCAGATATTAATCTGATTTCAAGAGAATTTAAATCAATGATGGTTTCACTGAAAAACCCCGATGAAATTGTTAATACAATACTCATTCAGTCAAATAAAGCAAAGAAGGAATTGCAGCAATGATGCGGTTTAACCTTGCTACAAAATTTTTAGCTGCGTTCCTGGTCATTCTTTCACTTGTAATGATTTTGAGTACTTATCTTACAATTACCCGTGAAAATGACCGGCTTATGAAGAATCTTATTGATCATTCAAAAACCATCAGTGAACTTGCCTCGACTATTTTGTACGATGAACTCCTTCAGAATTCACCTATTCCCCTTCCTGATAGAATTCAGTCTTTGCTCGACCAGATGGATTATTCAGTCAATGTTACTTTTTATGGCCTTTCCGGAAATCAGATTTATACCCAGTCAGATTCTCTAAGATTGGATATAAATTTTTCTGACACGACTCATCAGCAAATGCTGAAACATGAACTTTGGATGACCATGAATTCTGTTGCCATCAATCCGGAAACAAAGAATTACCTTTTTGTCGTGGTTCCCATCATCAACCGGGGAGTCAAACTTACTCCAAGCACCAAATATGCATTTAACGGACTTTTAGTTGTCACGTTTTCAAAATCGTATGTAACTGAACAACTTGACCGTGTCTCAAAAGCAATCATTATGCTCTCATTGCTGATTGCGGCTGGCGGTGGTTTCCTGGCCTGGCTGGTATCAATATTTTTCGGGAGATTAATTAAAAGGCTTTCAACGGCCTCTGCTGAATTTCAATCTGGAAATTATGGCTATCGGATTGAAAAAATTTCAAACGATGAACTTGGAGATTTGGCTCATTCTTTTAACGATATGGCTGCTGGAATTTCAGAAGCCTTTACACAGCTTGAAGAAAAAACAAAAAGTCTTGAAAATGTAACCCGCCAGATTCTTCAGAGTGAAGCCAGAATAAGGTCTTTGATCGAAAATGCAAGTGACAGTATTCTTCATCTTGACCGGTCTGGCCAGATTATTTTTTACAATAACCGGTTTTCTGGTCTGATCAGCCATCTTCAACTCGCACCCAATGCAAGTTTTATTGATTTTGTTTCTGAAGATAATAAACCTGCTGTAAAAGATTATTTTGAAAAACTTCAGGCAGGCTCGTCTGAAACCTCAGCAATCAGTTTCTCAATAACTGCCGGTGAAAATGAATTTGCTTCCGTTGAAATGACCGCAAATGCCTTTTCGGATAATCAGGGTGAAGTTATTCAGGTTTTTCTCAGGGATATCACTGAACGGAAACAGTTGCAGGAACAACTTGTTCAGGCCAGAAGGATGGAAAGTATCGGTCGGCTGGCTGGCGGTGTTTCGCACGATTTTAATAATTTACTGGCTATTATTATCCCAAACACTGAACTCATACAAATGCGGACGACTGATGAGAAAATCCTTCAGTATTCTGATCAGGTTTTAAGTGCTTCACGCCGGGCCGCTGATGTCGTCAAACAGCTTTTAAATTTCAGCAGGCAGAAAAATGCTGTTTTCAAAAAGCAGTCTTTTCATGATATTTTAAGAAATATTCTGAAAATGATGAAGGAACTGGTTCCTGATAAGGTGACGCTGGTAACTGATTTTCAGGCTCAGGCAGACGGTATGCTGATGGATGAAGGTCAGATTCAGCAAATGGTTGTTAATCTTGCTATTCATGCCCGTGATTCTATGCCATCGGGTGGAATTCTTAAATTTGAAACCCGTAATGTGAAAATTCACAGGAATAATCAGCTTACTGAAATGATTGTCCTGAAAGTTTCTGATACTGGAATTGGTATACCGCAGGAAAATCTGCCTAAAATATTTGAACCCTTTTTTAATACTAAAAAAGTTGGTGAAGGTACAGGTTTAGGTCTTGCAGGTGTTTACAGTGTTGTTCTTCAGCACCATGGTATTATTGATGTTGAATCGGTGGAGGGGAAGGGAACGACGTTCGTTATTTTGTTTCAGGCTATACGGCTCGAAAAAAGTGAATCTGATCAGGAAATCAAATGAAACCCATTATTGTAGGGATAGCAGGCGGAACTGCATCCGGTAAGTCAACCATCACCAAAAAAATTGCTGAACTTCTCGGACCTGAAAAACTGATTGTGATCAATCACGATTCCTATTACAGAGATATTTCGGTTTATGGCGATACTCCTATTACTGAAATCAATTTTGACCATCCGGAAGCACTTGAAACTAGTCTGATGATTGATCATGTGCGCCATCTGAAAAAATTTCAGGACATCCAGATGCCGGTGTATGATTTTTCAACTCACCGGCGTTTAAAAGAAACACGCCACGTTGAACCCCGTGACGTTATCATTGTAGATGGAATTCTGATATTTGCTGAGAAAAAGCTCAGAGATTTGTGCAATATCAAGATTTTTGTGGATACTGATGATGATGAACGTCTTCTGCGCCGTTTAAAAAGAGATATTTCTGAAAGAGGGCGATCAATTGACAGTGTTTTTACACAGTATATCAATTTCGTAAAACCCATGCATCTCGAATTTGTTGAGCCTTCAAAACGCTGGGCTGATATCATCGTTCCACGTGGTGGTGAAAACGTGGTTGCCCTTGAAATGATCGTGTCCAGAATTCAGAAACTGATTGACAATTGATGCTGCTTTCACCAGAAAAGTCCATTTTTATTTCGCCGGCTGCCTTTAAAGAATGTTTGTCTGCCCGTGGTCTTTCTGAATTTATACAATCTTACCTCTTTAACCGTGGATTTAAAAATCTAAATTATTTTCCGGGTTCTGATGGCGGAAATAGTTTCCTTGAAGCCCTTTCCGCTGGCTTTGATGGTAAATTTGTCAAAATCCCCATCCCGCTCATTGCCGGCCATTCCACCTTTGAAGAAAACATTTTTATTTTCAGTGATAAGAAAACAGTTGCCATTGAAACTGCTTCCGTAATTGGACTTGAAAGGGTTCCGGTTCCAAAACGGCATCCACTGCAACTGAATTCAATGCCTTTGGGAGTCGCCATACGGAAAGTTCAATCTCTTTTTCCTGAGGTTTCTGAAATCTGGATTGGTTTAGGCGGAACGGCTACCATTGATATGGGAGCTGGGTTGCTTGAAGGTCTTGGTTTCCGCTTCCTTGATGAATCGGGACAATCAGTTAAACCTATACCTGAAAATTTCGATCGGATTAACTCGATAGTGCCTTCTCCTGATCCGGTTCCGGATCTTCATTTTTTTTATGATGTAAAAGTTCCGGTAAGATCTGAATCGGGTTCTTTTATCCGGGTTTATGGTCCACAAAAAGGATTGAAATTATCTGATATTCCTGCTCTTGAAAAGTCTGCAGCACGGCTAATTAACTTATTCGGTTTAAACTCTTTTTTAACGGGTGCCGGTGGTGGTCTTGCTCTTTTTCCTGAAAAGTATTTAAAAACCCGTTTCTTTCATGGAACCCATGAAATTTCACATCTTGAGAAATTTACATCTAAACTTGAGAAAGCTGATCTGATTATTACCGGTGAAGGCAGGCTTGACTCCCAGTCGTTTCAGGGAAAATGGGTGACTGCCTTTCTTAACACTGAAAAGCCGGTTCTTTGTCTTTGCGGTCAGGTTGAATCCGGAATAAAACTTCCGCCAAACTGGACTGTTGCCAGCATCTCAGAGCTCGAAACTGACAATGAGAAAGCAAAACAGCAGGCAAAGTCACATCTCAGAACCTTACTTGACAGGTATATTATTTGAGATTAATTGATTTTTCTTTATTATGCCTGTTGATCCACGGAATCGGTAAAGGGCTTTATTCTAAACATCTTCCTTTGGTCCCTGAGCGGAGTCGAAGGGCTAACTTCTGTATTTTTCCAATATGAAAAAAGTTATCTCAATTGACTTCTGGAACACCCTGATTGACACATCAAACAGTGATGAGCGCAAACGATTGCGAACAGAACGTTGTCTGGAAGTTTTAAATCCGTATCAACCTGGTCTTACGCCAGAAGATTTAAATTCGGCTGTAAAAAAAGGAATTGAAATCTTTAACGGCATCTGGAAAAATGAACACAGAACTTTGCAAACCAGTGATGTTGTGAAAAACCTGATTTCAGAATTAAAACTTGAGATTTCATCAACAGATCAAAATCAGATTGTTCACATTTTTGAGGTTGGTATTCTGGATGCTTCACCCAATCCAGCACCTGATGTCATTGAAACTTTGGCTGTTCTTTCAGACTCTTATCAGCTCGGAATTATTTCAGACACACATTTTTCTCCGGGAAGGGTAATTAAAGAACTGCTCGAACGGTATAAAATGCTTCATTATTTTTCACACTTCTCCTTTTCTGATGAAACCGGAGTTTCAAAACCACATCCGGAAATGTATCACAACATTTTAAGGTGTGCGGGTGCTAAACCCTTTGAAATGGTACATATTGGTGATATGAACAGAACCGATATTTCAGGAGCCAAAGCTCTTGGCATTCATTCTATTTTGTACACAGGTGTAAATGCTGAAGATCAGATGAATTCAATTGCAGATCGGTCAGCTTCTTCCTGGAAAGAAATCCCTGGTTTAATTCTGGAGCTTGATCGTTTGTGAATTCCTTTTTTGATGTCCGGGGAGAATGGGCCCATTTCCATGATCTGGATTATGAATCCTGGCTTGAGTTTTTACCTTTTCCGGAAGGTGAACAACCTGATTATACTTTTCTGGATGATTTTCACAAACTTTACTTTGATTCATCAGTTGAAGGCAGTGTACCGCTTATAAATGGTGAAGCTGTTGGCCTGCTTGTTTACCGCTTGTCTGATCCGTCTGAGATACTTTTCCTCGATTCTTTCCTTCCCATTGATGGCCCTGCAATTCTGGGTCTCATGTTAACCAAACATCTTTCTGATTTTCAATTATCTGCCGGAAGTTTATCTTTTCGGCTGTGGAACCATCAGGAGATGGTCATCACATTTCTCTCCCGTCTGAAATAGTAGAAGCGCTTGCATTCCTACTTTTTTCTCCGTAATCTTGTTCTACAACAACTCTTGGAATCTGTTATTTTCTGATATTTACACAGCTTCACCCTGTTTTCAGAAAAAATGAGTTCCGGAACCCAGCAATCAGTGGAGGCATATTATGTTAAAACGAATATCGGTGATCCTATTTGCCGTTTCTGCCCTGTTTACTTCAGTCCTGGCTCAGGATTCAGTAACAGTAACTTTCCGTTACAAGCCATCAGGTGTAATTTTCCGGGCATTTGTTCCTGGTGAATTCAATAACTGGGGTCCGAATGCTTCGGGTGTTATTGCTGCAAATGCACCCTCAATTATGACTTTGGAAAACGGTGTATATTATAAATCTCTCCGGCTTAAGGTCGGTGGCGGAACAGGTAATTCCGGCGGAAAAGCGGGTTACATGTATAAAATTCATGAACACACCAATTCTGCTGGTTCAACCTGGAACTGGATTGCAGATCCATTAAATCCACTCAAATTTGGCGGTGACGGCAATTCCCTGATTATTGTAAAATCACCGATGGTTTTTCAAATCCAGCCAGCCAATTCATCAGCCATTGATAATCCTCAGCCGGGTATCACTGCCTCTGTCGCTGCAAAAAATTCTGATCCGATTGATGAAAATGCATCTGAAATTTTCCTGAATGATGTTTCAATCGGCAAGTTTGGTTCCTTCTATGATAAAACCAAACAACTCCTTCACGTTCCCTCGATTTCAAGTTTTAATGCCTCACTGAGTTCCGGGGCAAATGAAATCAAAATCAAAGCTGTAACTCTTGCTGGTGCAGTTTCATCCGATTCAACTGCCTTTTCTTTCCTCGGTTCAACTGTAGTTATTAAACAACGTACTCCTGCTGGTATTGTTGAAGGTATTAATTACAATCCTGCTGATCCAACCAAAGTGACACTCTGTCTTTTTGCTCCTAAAAAGAAAACCGTACATGTTATCGGTGATTTTAATAACTGGCTCATCGACAATACTTATCTCATGAAACTGGATTCTGTAAATGCTGATTCGATGAGATGGTGGATTACTTTATCCGGACTTGAATCAGGCAAAGAATATGGTTTCCAATATCTGGTTGACGGTTCACTCCGGATTGCAGATCCTTATACTGAAAAGGTTCTTTCACCTGACGATCAGTGGATTCCTGCAGCAACCTATCCGAATCTGAAACCGTATCCAGGTGACAAAACCACTTTTGCTGTTTCCGTTCTTCAAACCAATCAACAGCCTTACAACTGGCAGGTTACGAATTTCGTCCGCCCGAAAAAAGAAGATTTGGTTGTTTACGAACTCTTAGTTCGTGATTTCGTCGCCAAACATGACTATCAGACTTTGATTGATACGCTTGGTTACCTTGAAACCCTGGGCGTAAATGCGATTCAATTAATGCCGGTTCAGGAATTTGAAGGAAATGAAAGCTGGGGATACAATCCTGCCTTTTACTTTGCACCTGATAAATATTACGGTACAAAAAATGATCTGAAAGCATTTATTGACGAATGCCACAAGCGCGGTATTGCCGTTATTATTGACGTTGTTTACAATCACATGTTTGGGCAGTCTCCTTTCGTCAGACTTTATGCGACGGGAGATTACGGTCCTCCATCCGCCCAGAATTACTGGTTTAACGTGGTTGCAAAGCATCCGTATAACGTTGGATATGATATGAATCATGAAAGTATTCATACCAAATATTTGCTTGACCGGTCAAATAAACATTGGCTGACCGAATATAAAGTTGACGGATATCGGTATGACTTGTCAAAAGGATTTACTCAGGTCAATTCTGGCGGTGATGTTGGATTGTGGGGAAATTATGACCAAAGCCGTGTCAATATCCTGAAAAGAATGTATGACAAAGTAAGAGAAGTTGATGCTTCTTCTTACATGATTCTTGAGCATCTTGGTGCAAATAACGAAGAAAAAGTACTTGCCGATCACGGATTTATGCTCTGGGGCAATTTGAACGGGGCATTTCTGGAAGGAACAATGGGATGGAATGAATCAGGAAAATCTGATTTTTCATGGGGAGCTTACACCTCCCGTGGTTGGACTGTCCCTCACGTTGTAACTTATGCAGAAAGTCATGATGAAGAACGTCTGATGGTAAAGGCCCTGCTTTATGGTAATGTTTCAGGAGATTACAGTGTGAAAACACTCCCGGTTGCGCTGAACCGCATGAAACTGGCTGCTGCCTTTCTTCTTGGAATTCCCGGACCCAAAATGATCTGGCAGTTTGGTGAGCTTGGTTATGATGTTTCCATTGATTTTAATGGTCGGGTTGGTAACAAACCTATCAAATGGGAATATTTTAAAGATAAAGACAGATACAGTCTTTATAAAACCTACTCAGAATTGATTAAGTTGAAAATCAAGGAACCGGCTTTTGAGACAACAACCTTCACTCACGCATTAACCGGCACCATGAAACGGATCAATCTTACCCATTCTGATATGGACGTTGCTATTATCGGAAACTGGGGTGTGGTCACAGCTTCTATGCCTGCAAATTTCTCAAGAACAGGTAAATGGTATCGTTTCTTTGAATCCGATAGTGTTGAAGTAACCAATACTACCGAAGCCATCTCACTTGCACCGGGTGAATTCCGGATTTATACGACCAAACATCTGGGAACCTTTACCTCTGTTTCTGAAGATCTGGTTAAGGCTGGCGGGTTTATTTTGGATCAGAACTACCCGAATCCGTTCAATCCAACTACAAATATTTCATTCTCACTTGCAACTCTCCAAAATGTGAAAATTGTGGTTTATGATATGTTGGGCCGTGAAATGAAAACGTTGTTCAATGGTCCTGCAATTGGAGAAAATCTCATTACCTGGGATGGAACCAATCAAAACGGTCAGCAGGTTTCAACAGGAATGTACCTGTACAAACTTGAAGCCGGAAGCAAAACCATCACCAAAAAGATGCTTCTGATGAAGTAAAATCATTTTAGCCTTCTTTAAAAGCCCTGATATCTCCGGATGTCAGGGCTTTTTTGTTTTAAGGGTTTTCCGGAGAAAAAGAAAAATATTTTTTTTCTTTTAAAAACTTTCATAAGTTGATGATGGAAGGTCTGAACCAAAACGGAGGCATCTATGAAAAGTATTGTTACTGCAATGTTAAGTTTCGCATTTTTCCCGGTTTTTGCACAGGATGGTCAGTTAGATGATCTTTTCGGTACAAACGGAATTGTCACAACCGCTATCGGATCAGGAGCTGATGCTGGCAGGTCGGTTAAGATTCAGCCTGATGGTAAAATTGTTCTTGCCGGATACAGTTATAACGGCGCAAATTTAGATTTCGCACTGGCACGTTATTATTCTGACGGATCCCTGGATCCTGATTTTGGAACAGAGGGAAAAGTAACGACTGATTTTGCAGAAGGTGGTGATTATGCCTATGCATCCCAGATTCAGCCGGACGGAAAAATTGTAGTTGTTGGTGAAAGTCAGAACGGATCTGACTGGTTATTTGCCGTTGCTAGATACCTTCCAAATGGTGAATTAGATCCTGATTTTGGAACAGATGGAAAAGTAACGACTCTTGTTGGTGACGGAGCAGAAGCAGTTGCCTGGTCGGTTGTCCTTCAGTCTGACGGTAAAATTCTGGTTGCCGGAAGGGCAAGCAATGGTACAAACACTGATTTTGCTCTTGTCAGGTATGAGAGTGACGGAAGTCTTGATCCCGGTTTTGGGGCTTCTGGAATTGTAATTACCCCGCTTGGTACAGGAAACGATGAAGGCTGGCCTGTTGCAGTACAGAGTGATGGTAAAATTCTTGTGGCAGGGTCAACTGATAATGGAAGCGATTATGATTTTGTTGTTATCCGGTATGACACTGACGGAACTCTGGATACAAGTTTTGGGACTGAAGGAAAAGTCATTTTCCCCATTGGCACAGGTTGGGACATTTGCCGGGGTTTAACATTACAACCTGATGGTAAAATTCTTCTCGCCGGCGTGAGTGATGCTTTGACTGCCTATCAGTTTGCTCTGGTTCGGCTTGATTCAGATGGTAATTTTGATACCGGTTTTGGCTCAAACGGAGTTTCACTTCTTGGCGTTGGAACTGTTTACGATAATGGTTATTTCGTTGAAGTTCAAAGCGATGGAAAAATTATCGTTGCTGGTTATGGCAACAATGGCGCCGACTGGGATTTTGTCATTGCCCGGTTTACTGATTTGGGTGAACCCGATGTTGATTTTGATGAGGACGGGAAAAAAATGATCCCGATTGGTCCTGCTGATGATTTGGGGTTCTCATTTGCAATTCAGGATAACGGAAATATTGTTTTAGGTGGGTATGCAAATAATGGAACTGACAATGATTTTGCCCTTGTCCGGCTTTTAGGTTCGTCAGGACCATTACCCGTTGAACTAGCCTCGTTTACGCTTTCAACAAGCGGTGCAAATGTGATTCTGAACTGGCAAACCCAATCAGAAAAGAACAATGCAGGTTGGGAAATCGAAATGAAGAGTGAGGTGCCTGAGGTTCTCGAAGGCACCGGGTTAGAATGGGAAACAATTGGCTTTGTTGCTGGCAAAGGAACCACGACAGTATCCCAAAACTATGTATTTTCCATCCCCGTGACCCGTAATATGTCACCCGTAACCCTTCGGTTGAAGCAAATAGATACTGACGGAAAAACGTCCTTTTCACAAATATTGAGTTTTACCCCGTTTCCTGAATCATTTGAGGTTTTTGAAAACTATCCCAATCCTTTTAATCCGGAAACAAAAATTCAGTTTTCTCTTCCTGAAATCTCAGACGTAAAAGTTAACATTTACAATTCTCTGGGTCAGCAAATTGAGACTTTATTCAATGGAAAAATGGCTTCGGGTTTACAAAAACTTTCGTTTCAGGCTGGCAATTTATCAAGTGGTGTTTATTTTTATTCCATTTCTGCAAACGGAAAAACCATCACCAAAAAGATGCTTCTGATGAAGTAAAATCATTTTTACTTTCCATTTAAGCCCTGATGCCTTCGGATGTCAGGGCTTTTTTATGTGTAAACCCCGCTGTTACATTCTTAACATTCCGGTAACATTCCGGTAATCTCTTCATCATTTTACTTCCCGACCTTTGCAATGGTTTAACAGGTGTTGTCCTGAAAAACCACGAAATAAAAAACTAAAAAAGATGGAAGTTATGACCAAAAACTTACTCACTATTGCTCTGGCAACCCTTTTATTTACACTTGTTGGTTGTGGTGAAAAAAAGAGCACATCAGATGCCCAGTTATTAACTGGTGCTGTTTCCATTGACGGTTCAAGCACAGTTTATCCAATTACTGAAGCCGTTGCTGAAGAATTCAGAAAAATTCAGCCAAATGTAAATGTTTCTGTTGGACTTTCAGGAACCGGTGGCGGATTCAAGAAATTTGGAAGAGGGGAAATCGATATTAATGATGCTTCAAGAAGCATCAAAAAAGAAGAAGTTGAACTCGCAGAATCAAACAATATTCATTTTGTTGAAATGCTGGTAGCCTATGACGGACTTGCTGTTATTGTGAATCCTGCAAATACATGGTGCACAGAAATCACGGTTGCTGAACTGAAAAAAATCTGGGAACCAGAAGCACAGGGAAAAATTAAAAAGTGGAATCAGATCAGAAGCAACTGGCCGAATGAAGAAATTCACTTGTACGGACCCGGAACTGAAAGCGGAACTTACGATTATTTCACTGAAGCCATCGTAGGAAAAAGTCATTCAAGCCGTGGTGATTTTACCGCAAGTGAAGATGATAACGTTTTGGTTCAGGGCGTTTCAACAGATAAAAATGCACTTGGCTTTTTCGGTTTGGCATACTTTGAAGAGAATAAGGACAAACTGAAACTGGTTGCAGTTGATAACGGAAAGGGTGGCGTTTTACCTTCTCTTGCAACTGTTCGTGATAAAAGCTACTCTCCGCTTGCAAGACCTTTGTATATTTATCTAAATAGCAAAGCTGGCGAAAAGCCTGAAGTTCAAACTTTCGTTTCCTTCTACCTTGATAATGCATCAAAGCTGGTTACTGAAGTTGGCTACATTCCTCTGACTGATGAAGAAACTGCTGCTGAAAAAGCAAAGTTTGAAGAATTCATCAAAACTCATTCCGCTGCAAAGTGATATAACTGTTTTAATTAAAGTTTTTATCAATTTGGGGATTCCTTTTTTAGGAGTTCCCATTTTTATTTAAATTGATATCAGACAGTAAATTCCAGAATTTATAATTAGGCAAGTTGTTGTACCGCATGAGACTAAAAGAAAAAATAACCGAAGCACTTCTTCAGCTTTCTGCAATATTTAGTGTTTTGATTACAGTTGCCATCCTTTATGTATTAATTTCTGAATCTTACTTTTTCTTTTCACGGGTTTCCTTCTTTGAGTTTATTACGGCTACTGAATGGACACCCCTTTTCACCCAGAAAAGTTATGGCATCTTGCCGTTGGTGACTGGAACCGTTTTAACTTCGTTTATTGCAATGCTGGTTGCCTTACCAATCGGACTTACTATTGCAATCTATCTCAATGTGTATGCATCACCTGGATTTAAAAAAGTAATCAAGCCTGTCATTGAAGTTCTCGCTGCAGTTCCAACTGTTGTCTATGGTTATTTTGCCCTGATGATTGTGACGCCCTTTCTTCAAGGTTTTATTCCTGGGCTTTCCGGTTTTAATTCTCTTTCTCCCGGAATTGTGATGGGAATAATGATCATACCAATGATCTCTTCTTTAAGTGAAGATGCACTTCATGCCGTTCCCCAAAATCTGCGTGAAGCTTCTTATGGAATGGGAGCAACCCGTTTTCAGACAGCTTTCAGAGTTTTAGTTCCGGCAGCATCCTCCGGAATCATAGTTTCAATTATCCTCGCAGTTTCGAGGGCAGTGGGTGAAACCATGATTGTTGCCATTGCAGCAGGTCAGCAACCGCGTTTTACCTTTAATCCGTTTGTCCCAATAGAAACGATGACCACTTACATTGTTAAAGTAAGTCTGGGTGATGTTGTGCACGGATCTCTGGAATATCAAACTATTTTTGCCGCAGGGATTACCCTCTTTGTTCTGACTTTTGCAATGAATATCATCAGTTTCTACCTGAAACGTAAGTTTCAGGAAAAATACGAGTAATCAATTTAACCTATGGAAAAACTTTTTTCACTGAATCATCTGAAGGATAAGGCATTCCTGATTACAGGGGTGATCAGCACTTTTTTCGGATTAGTCGTTTTGGCCATTTTTTTGGCAAATATCATGATAGAGGGTATTCCCAGGTTGAGCCTGGATTTCTTTACCTCACTCCCATCAAGAAGAGCTGAAAACGCCGGGATTTTAATTCCCCTGATCGGAACTATCTGGATTATGGTTTTAACTTCTCTGATGGTAATTCCGTTTGGTGTTGCCGCAGCTGTTTATCTTGAAGAATATGGTGCCAAAAATAAACTGGCGTCTTTCGTTGAAATCAATATCACCAATCTGGCAGGTGTTCCTTCCATTATTTTTGGTTTGCTGGCTCTGGAATTATTTGTCAGGTTTCTTGGACTTGGTAAAAGTTTGATGGCCGGAAGCCTTACCTTGAGTCTTTTGGTTCTGCCAATTATTATAACCTCCACCAGAGAAGCATTAAAGGCTGTTCCAAGAACCATTCGTGAAGCTTCTTATGGACTTGGGGCAACGAAACTGCAGACCATTCAGATGCAAGTGCTACCGTCTGCTGCGGGTGGAATTGTTACTGGAATTATTCTCGCAATTTCAAGAGCCATCGGGGAAACAGCTCCCTTGATTGTGATCGGAGCCATGCTTTATATCACGTCTCCGCCAACCTCCCCAATGGATGATTTTTCAACCATGCCTATTCAGATTTTTAACTGGCTTTCGAGGCCGCAAAAAGGATTTATTGTCAATGCAACTGCTGGTATTGTCGTACTCCTTTCGATCACCTTTGTATTAAACGGAATTGCAATTTATTTGCGTAACCGCTGGCAAAAACAAGTTAAATGGTAATTAAATAACTATGAACAGAATATATACCGAAGATGTAAGTGTTTTTTACGGTGACAATCAGGTTTTAAAAAATGTTAGTGTATCGATGGAAAATAACACGGTAACTGCATTTATTGGCCCTTCCGGTTGCGGAAAGTCTACCTTTTTACGTTTATTTAACCGGATGAATGATTTCATCGGTTCTTTTCATAAAACAGGTCTGGTGTCAATTGACAATACTGATATTTATAAAAAAGATATCAATGTTGAAGACCTGCGTAAAAAAGTCGGAATGGTATTTCAGAAGCCAAATCCGTTCCCCAAAACCATTTACGAAAATGTGATTTACGGTCTGCGCCTTCAAAATATTTCAGATAAAAAGATTTTGGATGAAGCGGTTGAAACGTCATTAAAAAGAGCTGCAATCTGGGATGAGGTAAAAGACAAATTAACAAAGTCTGCGCTTGAACTTTCTGGTGGCCAGCAGCAACGTCTTTGCATCGCCCGTACCCTAGCAGTTAAGCCTACTGTCATCCTGATGGATGAACCGGCATCTGCTCTTGATCCTATTTCGACGTCAAAAATCGAAGAATTGATTTTTGAGTTGAAAAAACAATATACAATTGCTATTGTTACGCACAATATGCAGCAGGCTGCCCGTGTAAGTGACCGTACAATTTTCTTTTACATGGGTGATATGGTTGAAGAAGGTGATACGAAAATGATTTTCACCAATCCAAAAAAAGAACTCACCCAGCAATATATCACCGGGCGGTTTGGCTGATTTCTTAGCCAATTCATCACATTTAAATTTATTTCAAAGAGATTGATCAATGACACACCTTGAATCTGAATTGCAACTTCTGAAAGCCGAACTTCTTAGCATGTGGCAACTGGTTCATTCTCAGCTAAAACTTGCCCAGGAATCTCTTGCGAATGCAGATAAAGATCTGGCTCATGAAATTATTCTGAAAGAGAAGAGGGTTAATGCCCTTGAAACCAAGCTGGATATTGAATGCGAAAATATTTTGGCGCTTTACAGTCCGGTTGCCATTGACCTGAGATTGGTTCTATCAATTCTGAAAATCAATAATAACCTGGAGCGGATTGCAGATATTGCAAAATCGGTTGCCAAGCTGGTGATCAGATCAGAAAAACCAATTGATCCGGCTTTAGTTGATGTGACAGAAATTCTTCTGATGTTCGAGGAAGCTACCTGTATGACTGAAGATGTGATGAAGGGTTTTGAAAGTGAGAATACTCAGTTAGCCAGAGTGATCTTCAAACGTGATGAGTTACTTGATTCTTACAATAAAAAATCAACGGCTGTCATTGCAGATTATATTACCCGGAATCCAGGTAATATTGAACAGGCTCTTGAAGTGCATACAACCATAAGAAAACTGGAACGGGTTGGCGATCATTGTACGAATATTGCTGAAGAAATTATTTTTTACATTGAAGCAAAGTTCGTGAAACACAGTAAGGCTAAAAAACTCGCCGGAAATTCAAAAGGCCAGGAAGACTAAGCGTTAAAATACTGGTTTCTTGTCTTATTGCCAGGAAACCAGTATTTCAAAATTTCAGAGTTTGTACCCGGTTTCCCGGATTATCCCGTTTAATTAACCCAAGCCATTTTCCTAAAAGTTATAAAAAACAGTAAGTCTTGCAGTTATTGCCGGATCTGGTTCTGATTTACCCGGAGTTTTTTCAGTGGTTTCATAGATCAGGTTTGGACTGATTGTCACTTTCGGATCTGGTTTGTAGGTTAAGCCACCAATGAACAGATTTTTAAGATCTCCCTTTGCATTTGAATCGGTGTTGGGGTCAAAATAATCATATCTGCCAATTAATCCGTAGGCTTCAGTAAGGGTAAATGTTCCATAGACTGAAAATCCCAGCCCGTTTTTATCAGCAAGTTCTTTGGCTGATTTTTTAATACTGTTTTGTGAAATGACAAATACACCTTCTGCACCCAGAGAAAATACTCCCTTTTCAGCATAGCCGGCAAGGAGTGCCCCAGTCAGGTCATTGTTTGAAACAGTTCCTGATGAGTCAGACAAATCAAGAATTGATTTTTTTGCCTTAAAATCGCCATATCCTGAAAGGGTAATGTTTTCAGTTGGAGAAAATTGGATTTGGGCATAGTAC
>Ga0209460_1000696_pt1 | contig 26785 bp, 29 predicted proteins | sample EBPBio132013_DNA_FD_185868 | JGI IMG/M metagenome (GOLD analysis project Ga0209460, IMG submission 185868) | Wastewater treatment Type I Accumulibacter community from EBPR Bioreactor in Madison, WI, USA - Reactor 2_5/13/2013_ DNA (SPAdes)... | ecosystem: Engineered > Bioreactor > EBPR >... | reverse complement strand
TCCCAATCTGCGCAGCAAGTACCTTCTTCCAGAAAGTCTCTTTCGTTTTGTCTCTCCTCGACTTCGATTTTGCCACTAATCCTAACCCCGCTTACTCAGCTAATCGAAAGCATTTAACGACACGCCTAATTTCACTTCAAGTATGGGGTTGCTGTGACGCTCTCCAAAGAATAGCCCACCGGTAGCAACAACACTGCCATAGCGCTTGGCGAAGGGCACAGACTCACTGGTATTCATAGCAGTCATCCCCTCGAAGGCTGACATCACCAAGCCGACAAGAAAAATCGAGATTCCATATTCAACCGCCAATAGCAGGGTAAGACCATCGCCAATTTGCGGGCACACAGATTGACCTGCTCCATTGGGGTCATAGTAAACAGTCACCGAGCTATTTTCCTTTATACCGAATACCTCCACCGGTATTGCCTTAATGGGAAGAAGCGGTGTCTGCATGTATCTCTCTCTTGTCTCACCATTCTTTGAAGCATACTGATACTTAATAGAAACGCTATCAACCAGGCTTCGATTGCGACGATAGCCATATGATCTAGGTCTAGCCATATACTCAATTGATTGAATAGTGGCAGTGGCGGTGGCAGAGTTAAACCAAGGTCTTGTGCTAACAAACTGCCATGCAACCGGTATCAGCCAAAACAAACAAATGAGCACTATCTTCCAGTCTGTACTTCTTACAGTCTCGACATTTCTCTGATGAATTGCCTCTGAAACTTTGTATGCAGTTCCACAGTATCTACAAGTGCTAAAGTCAGTAATATCCTTTTGTTTGCAGCGCAAACAAAGCTTTGCCGTGGCAGACATTAAACGAACCTCTGGTACTAAGTTATTTGGGGGTGAAGAATATGAACATCCCAATACGTTGCCAAGAGGTGATTGGCTTTTATTAGCTTTTGTTTAGCATTAGCCCATCGCAGGCATTCATGCCGCTTACGCCGGGTCTTTCTCCGTCACTTCCAGCTTGAAGCCGGGCATCAATGTCTCGGCTGGTGCCGAAGGGTTTTCAAAGCTAGGAAAGCGGTAACAAAGCTCACCCAGCTCAGTAACATCCACTTGGCACACGCTCAGTCTAGAAAGCCTTTCGAATGCCTGTTTAGCATCCAAGATACTGAGTCGACAATCCAAAGCCGCTTCCGACACAGTGAGAACTCCAGACTTAGTCTTAGCACGATTCAAAATCGCCTGCTCTTCCTGTAGTTCCTTCACAGCCCTACGCTCCTTCAGCTGACCAGAAACCATACGAAACCCGAGAAAAACTAGACCAGCAAGAAAGACGATTAAACCTAATTGCGAAGGAACTCCGTGCCTGGTGGTACCAGCAATAATCTCACCAATATATGTGACGATCAGACCACCGGGTAAAAGCATCAGGAAACTGCCGCTCCACATGGACAGACCAGAGACTCCCGATGAAAGAGGTGAAGCTTTGGAAGCGGAGAATAGACTAACCGAAGAACCTTTATCGGCACCGACCGAATCAAAAGAATTACTTGCCATCTAGGTATCTCCGCGCACAGCCTAAGCAAATTTGAAAAGGAATTATAGCAGCGGCGTGCGCTCTAACATTACCGAAACAGAAGTAATCTGAACGACGTGACAAGTTTCTGGGTCATTAAGAATCCAGAGATTTAGCTACCGCTGCGCTCTCACTGCCAATCTCTGCCAGTCAGCGATGTCTCAAACCCGACCTTCTCTAGCTGAACATCGCCGAGCCATAACTCGCCTATGCCGTGCAAGAAAATGCCATAAACAATAATCTTACTTGTCTGCGGGACATCTACAACCAGGCAATAGCTGGTCCAATCGGTCTCACCGGTAATTGGGCGGTCGTACATATTGTCGAAATGAGAAGCAAGAATAGGCTGATTCGGCCAATCACCATCAACGCGTATCCACAAGTTCACAGAGCCTGCGGCTACATTCGTCTTCACCCAACCGGTCATTCTCACTCTGGCTCCGCGAAACGCATCTGGTGCGCAGCTCTTGGTCAGCTTCGGGCAGTCCATATTCAGATAGTTCCGACGTTCGCATTTCAAATATGCAGTCGGCATCCCATTCTGAGTCTCAACACTATCTAACGACACCGAAATATCCGAAAAGCCATCAGAACAATTCGGCCACCAGCCGTTTGGTCTCTCCCCTGAACTCTTCTCTTCGTTCATTGCACCACTCCAAAACTGCCAGCCGCTTGCGCCGCTTTTCGTCGCGCAAGCTATAATGACCAAATCGTCCAACTTCGCTTAAACAATACACAATACCCAAGAAGAATACCCAAAAACCAATGGCAAGACAAGAATGAAAAACATGCGACTACTCGGCAATTCACTATTGGGTGCACTTCTTGTTTGTCTGCTGATTTGCTCGTTACCTGCTTTAGCCCAAAGCGAGCATCCTGATACTACAGCAGCCCAAACCGGTGGCTTCGCAAGCGCTGAAACAGCAGCTAACCAGAGTGATGCAAACAGCGCGATTAAACCAAAAGGCATCTCGGCAACGATCGAAGAAATGCCGGCGAACGTTAATAAGCTTGCAAACTTGGAAGCACTGCTAAACATAATTGGCAACGGAGTCGAGGTCTTGTGCATGGCCACAGGCGTTCCTCTGTTGCTAGGCATCCCAATTGGTGCTTTTCTTCACGCGACCAAACCAAACATGCGCAAGTTTACCTGGATAATTATGGCTGCAGGTCCTGCTTTGATAGGCATAGGCTTAGTGACAGCACAATTGATAAACTTATTGATTGCCGGCTTGCATAAATAAACAATCTTTGCCGGTCATGAGGTTGGTGTGCCTATTTCGCGCAAAAGCAAAATAATCATAGCGAGCCTCTTCTCATTACTTGGGCTCTATTTTCTCATCTCTCCTTTCAACTCACCTTTGTACAACTTTCTTATCTTCCCCAGTACAGATAAAAAGGTTAGATCCTGAGCAGCACGCACATCTAGGGAGTCCGTCAGCTATGAAACTCATTCTTGCATGCATGCTGGTCATGCTTCTATCGGCAATTCCATCATTGGCGGCTGAAAAAGAAAGCAACTGGGTCATTTCAGCCAAGCCCCTTCAGCTCAAGCCTGGTGAAAGAATTTCAGCATTTAGCCTCAATCTAAAGGCTGCGTCGATAAAGACGATTAGGGAAATTCCTTCGATGTGGAGCATCAGTCTCGACAACTTCCAATTCACCAAGGCGCCTTGGGCAACCTCAGTCACAGGGCGAGCACGCAATGGAGTGGCATATCTAGAGCCATTGTATTTCGAGCAAGACTTCATCAATATTCGAAAGCATGACGCAGACTTGCACTTTGATGCGCAGCTCAAGCTCTCAGTCGCTGGGACAGACTTGAAGACACGCTCAGTTACCTTAACCGCCAAAGATCTCATCATAAAGCCAATGACCGACTAAGGTTAAAGCCATATGCCCAAGCCAAAAAACGACGCAAAAGCAATATCATCATTATTATAATAGACCGGTCGTCTATTGCCTCTCAAAAGAAAAAGATGCTAGAAGCACAACCACCCGTAGGGGTAGAAGTGCTTCTAGCTGAAGTATTGGATAGTCGTTTTTATTCTTCACTCGCTGCTTGGTTCGCAGCGCAGCTTAGCGCCCGCCTCACAGCTTGGCGCGGCAACTTGATCAGGGCCCTGATCAGTGTTTGATCAGTGTTTGATCAGGGCTTTGCTCAGTGCTTGGCGCCGCTCTTGTCCGGCGTCTGCGCCTTGCCTGCGTCGGGCGTCACCGGCGCGGGCTTGGTCGTCACCGGTGCGGTCGGGGCAGCCGATTCCAGCTTCATCTGCAGGTCGTACTGCTTGTGCACCTGTCCTTGAAAGACAAGCTGCAGATAGAGCGCCAGAGCGATGAAAGTGAGAACGATGGGAATGGAGCGCTCGCCGTCCTTGAGCATATAGACTGCTGCGCCGACGATGAGAGCGATGCCGAGGGCGAGGTGCGTCATGGCACCGCCGTCCATCGACTTGAGTGGCAGACTGTAGACCAGCCAGCCGCTCCAGAAGCTCATCATAGCCCCGGCGAGAGTGCCGATGATGGCGATGATGACGAGCGCGATTTTCAGTTTCGGGTTCTTCATGTTCTTATCTCTGCCTGTTCATCGGAAGATCTGATAGGAAGTGGCGCACTGGCGCAGGACCTCCGATTCGACGTGGATGGCTGCGACATGGAGCTTGACGTCGTCTTTGAGCAGAGCTTTCACCTTGCCGACTGTCATCTGTCCATATTCGTTGAGGTGCTGACCGTCGGTGATGAGCAGCACGTCTGCCATATCACCGCTGTCTTTGTTCTTGCGCACATCGTCACAGGCCACTTGCAGAGCCCCCAAGATATTGGTGCCGTTATAGCTGGCTGCAGTCGACATCAATTGGTCGATGAAGACGCGAGCCTCATCAGGCGTGGTGATTTTGATGAGCTTGCCTTGTTCACCATAAAACAGACGCAGCATGTAAGACGCTTCGCCGTTGACAGCTTTGGCAAGCAGACTGACCGTGATGCCGCGAGACCAGCTATGGCGGGGCATACCGTTCTTCATCATCTCGGTCATCGAGTTTGAGACATCGAGCAGAATGTGCAGAGTCTTGCGTTCGACGGTGCGGGTGTAAGGTTGCATGACCAGCAAGTCTTCCTGCGCCAACCTGTCAAAGAAGACATCGTCGTCTTGCATGAGCTGTTCAGGCAGAACATCAGACATCTGCTCGACACCGCTAATCTGCATGGGCTGAATGTCGTTGGTGGGGAACATCGACTTGGTCTCGCCCACCTTGGTGTCGAGGTCCATATCGATGTCTTTCTGGGTGGCCGCCACATGCAAGATATGCAAGATGTGAGCGGGCACCGCCTTGGCGACAGCCTCGGCGCGCTCGGCATCGGTCAGAGTTTTGTCGTCCCTGATCTTTGCCAGATGCTCGGCATAGTCTTTCAGAGTCGGGTTGGCTCGCAGAATGTCTTCTGCCTGCGCCACCTTGCGGGCATGTTCGGCTTGGCGTTGTTGCCGCTCTTGTTCTGCTCGTTTCTCGCGCGCTTCTTTCTCGCGCTGTTCACGAGCAGCCTTGTCGGCGGCACTCTCACCATCACCGTCGCCGTCGCCATCACCCTTCCCTTGACCTTTGCCCTTTCCCTTACTGCTGAGGCTTTGCAGCAGCTGCGAGAGCTTGTAGGCCAGGTAGAGCCAGAGCCCTCCCAGCCCTAGAGACATTAGAAATGCGGTCCAGGACATAGCGACCTCACTTCACCGGCAGCAGACGGTCATTGAGCTTGGCAGAGAGGGCGGACAGGCGCTCGCGCATCTTCTTCTGGTAGTCCAGATTGGACGGCAGCTGCGGCTTGACCTCGCGAATCTGCTTGTCGAGAGCGCCGACCTGGCGAATGAGCTGCACCAGCTCGTCGTTGGAGAGCGGGGTCTTGTCGTCGAGAGTGGGAATCTCGGACTCGTACTTCTTGAGCAGCTGCACGCAGACCTCGTCGAAGGACTGCTTCTTCTGCTCGATAGCCTTGTCGACGATGGGCTTGGCCACCTTCATGAAGGTCTCGTGCTGCGAACGGTCGTTGCCGACGCAAAGCCCCCAGCGCACGGCGTAGAGGTCTTCGAAAGAAACTTCGCTGCGCCCGTTGATGGCGGCCGAGGCGCGAACCAGCTTGATCAGCTTGCAAGCGCGCCGGTCGGAGATCTTGACTGTCTGGTCCTTCTCGTAGGCCTTGCGATAGGCCTGAATGACATCGTCATAGACTGCCAAGAACTCGGCGTCGAGGGCGATTTCGCTGCCGCAAACCAGATTGGAGACAGCCACCAGGTCGTCGAAGCTGATGCGCACGCTGGGGCGCTCATCGCCGACAAACTTGGCGTACATGCGCCGACGGCTCTCGGCAGCTTCGAGATAGTTGACCTTGGCGATGAAGATGAAGCGGTCGATGACGGCGCCCAGCTCAGGTGCAGACTTGACCACAGCCACCGGATCTCCATTGGTGGAGGCGACAGCGGTGTGCAGCAGAGCCTTTTCGACCTGGCGACCACGTTTGAAAGTGCGCTCGTTCAAGATGCCGAGCAGCACCCGCAAGAGCGGCGCATTGGCGTCGAGCACTTCATCGAGTTCGACCAGGTGCGCGTCGAGGATGCCGCCCTCGCGCTGATAGTTGAGCACGCCTTCTTCGCGCATCTGCTTGGGATTGGGCACGCCAATCACATGCGATTCGCTCATGAACTTGTTGAGCGCAATCGAAAAGACGGTCGGGGTCTCGAAACAAGAGTAGAGGGCGCTGAGCAAGTCGGACTTGCCGGTGCCGAAGACGCCGTGCACGAGCACATGCTCGCGGCTGAGGAGGGCAAAGACGAGCTGCGAGACCAGGTGTTCGCGCTCGGGAAAGATGTTCTTCAGTTCAGCTTCCAGCTTCTTCATCTGCTCAGAGAAGAGCGCCAGCTTGGCGGGGTCCAGACCACCCGGATAGACCGGCGCGGGCAGCAGAAGCGGAGGATTCTCCGGCGGCGGCGCAGCCGGTTCCGGATTGGCGGTAACGGCAGAGCCGGTGGAAGCGGGATCGGGAGTACCGACGGTCTGGTCCTCGACGCCGACGGTCTTGGAGAGGTTAACTTGAGTCATTTTCGATCTACTCTCAATAGAAAGCCGGTCCTCGGCCTTCGTTTTCTATTAGCGGGTTCTCATGAGAGAACGCGCATCTGCAGCAAGTTCTGTGTGCTTTTTTCGGATGAAGTAGTCGGAAGAAAATCGCAGAGCCTCTACCATGACGCAGCTCTCCAAACTGCGCTGGCTCGCACAAGCATCTATCTCATTCTCGAAAACTTAAGCTCAGGACGCTACTCTAAGAGCATGTTCTAAGCCCCTTTGCCGAACGCGGACAAAGTAAATCTTCGAGGTCTGGGTGAATGAGATATTGGCGAGAAGAAGAGTGGAAAAACTCCGCAATCTATCTGAAAGAAAATGAGACCTAAAACTATGAAGTAGGCCGCTTATAAGTCATCCCCGAGAACCTGAGATAATGACAAGCTTTCTTTTCTTAGCTCTTTGCGCCGCGTGCTTGGCGACTACCAAATCTGTAAACTCTTTCAAATCTTGAGCAATCGGCAGGTTAGCGCGCCGGCGCGAGCACCTGACAATAGTTGTAAATAGAGTCATCGCGCAAACACCTGACATCTCGCCGCTTATCTTGAAAACACTGATACTATGCGGGGCGATTGAGACAGCTATAATATTTCAGTCAAGCAAACTTAATTAGAAACAGGATATATACACCGGGCATGACCGACACCGCCAGCGACACCAGAGCATTTATCAGCGTCGTCGTGCCTATGTTCAACGAAGAAGCCGGAGCGGCAGAGTGTGTCAAGCGCCTCACCCAGGTACTCGATGGCATGCCTTTTCGCTACGAAATTATCTTTGTCAATGACGGCAGTCGAGACCGCACACTTGAAAACCTGAAAGCTCAAAAGTCGGCTAATCCGCATATCAAAATTGTTGATCTCAGCCGCAATTTTGGTCATCAACTTGCCATCACCGCTGGTATCGACTTAGCCCAGGGCGACGCCGTTATAGTTATTGACGGCGACCTGCAAGACCCGCCCGAGCTCTTTCCCGAGATGGCTGCAAAATGGCAAGAGGGCTACGATGTCGTACATGCCAAAAGACGCAAAAGAGAAGGCGAAACGACCTTCAAGCTGCTCACCGCCAAAATCTATTACCGGTTGATTCGCGAGATAGCCCATGTAGATATTCCGGTAGATGTGGGCGATTTCAGGTTAATGAGCCGCAGGGCTGTAGACGCCCTCAAGAGCCTGAGAGAAAAGCACCGCTATATACGCGGCATGGTGGCTTGGTTGGGCTTCAATCAGACGACTGTGGAATACGACCGCTCCGCCCGCTTTGCCGGACAAACTCATTATCCACTAAGCCGCATGCTTAGCTTTTCTTGGATAGGTCTGACCAGTTTCTCTATAGTGCCGCTCAGGCTGGCAACTTTCTGCGGGCTACTTTCTGCACTGGCAGGCTTTCTTTATGGCATCTATGCACTAATAGTGAAATACGTCTTTCATACAGCCATCATCGGCTGGACCTCAATAGTTATCTTAATTTTGCTATTAGGGGGCATTCAGCTGCTCTGCCTGGGCATTATCGGCGAGTATGTGGGCAAACTCTACGAAGAATCAAAAAATCGCCCGCTCTACCTGGTCAAAGACATAATCTAAACAATGTTCGAATGGGACGCCGATCTTTACAGCCAGTTCTTGCAAGAGCGCACCAGACCGGCTCTTGAACTAATAATGCGGGTGCCCCTTGACCCTCAGCATGTAAGCAAAGCTATCGATCTTGGCTGTGGACCAGGCAATAGCAGTCAAATTGTCAAAAAGCGCTTTGCCCAAGCAGCGGTGTTGGGTATAGACAACAGTGCCGAAATGCTTGAGCAAGCCCGCAGAGACCACCCTGACATAAGTTTTGCCTTGGGTGACATAGGAAAATTTGAGAGTTTTGAAAGTAAAGATGGTTATGACCTGATTTTTTCAAACGCTGCCCTGCACTGGGTTGAAGGTCACCAAAGCCTTTTGCCGAAACTATTTGAAGCGTTAAAACCCGGCGGCTGCCTGGCGATCCAGATGCCGAACAATCACAACGAAGAAACCCATAAAGCCATGCGCACAACCGCATTGCTTGGCAAATCGCAAGGGCTCTGGCAAGCAGACTTGACTGCCGTCAGACAAGAAGTGCCGGTGCTGAGCGCCGAGCAGTACTATGAAATTTTACTGCCTTTAGCCAACCATATCGATATTTGGCAGACCCGCTACTATCACGTCATGGACGGCGCTCAAGGCGTGGCAAAATGGCTCTCAGGCACCGGCATGCGACCCTTCCTCGCCCCTCTCGATACAAACGAGCGAGGTTGCTTTCTCAAGCTCTACTGCGATGAAATAAACCGCACCCTGCCCCCGCGCAGCGACGGCAAAACCCTCATGCCGTTCCCCAGACTCTTTGTGGTCGCCGTCAAATGCTAAAACAAACGAGAAAAGCGAAATGAACACCGAAACACTGCTATATGCAGGCTTCAGCGCCTTCAGTGCCGCCTTTTTGCTGACCTTTGTGGTTCGGGTGATCACCACAGAGCGCGAAAACCGGCTCAAGCGCCCCTCTCGCCCCATTGGGAAAGTTTCTATCAGCAAAGAAGACGCCGAAAAAATCGCTATATTGTTGAAAAACAACAAACGCCTCGAAGCATTAAAACTACTGAGAAGCAGCAGCGGCAGAGACCTTAAAAGCTCAAAGGAAATCATCGATAGAGTTGCCGCGGGCAATTCACTTTTAGAGATGGTGAGCTTCAAGGAAGAGTCAGAGTCAGCAGATGGGGCAGACCATACAGACAGTTCAAATGAGCTAGACAGGGCAGCAGGCAGCCAGTCAGCAAACAAGGCAATTAGTGCCGAGTGCAGAAAAGAAATTGCCAGACTGGTCGAAAAAGGGCAAAAACTTCAAGCACTCAAGGTCTACAGACAAGCAACCGGTCTTAGCTTGAAAGATGCAAAAGATGCCATCGAAGCCGGCGAATTCTGAATTGCCCTCACAGAAAGGCAAAACAATCTTCATAAGTCCCAAATAATTGCTTTACATTCATCGGGTTTGATGAATGTACAAGCCCAGACGAGGACAGAACAGTGAAACGAAAGACCTACTTAAGCACAAGAACGCGCAAGACTTTACTAGTGTGTATGGCTCTCTCAGGAATCCTTGCTATGACCAATCAGAAAGCTCTGGCGCAATCAGACCCCTCACTGACTGTGAACCTCGACGAAATGGGCTGCGGCGATGACTGCCCGCCGCCTCCCGGCGGTGGTGGTGGCTTCGGACCTCCCGGCGGTGGCGGCTTCGGACCTCCCGGCGGCGGTGGCGGCTTCGGACCTCCCGGCGGCGGCGGTGGCTTCGGACCTCCCGGCGGTGGTGGTGGCTTCGGTCCTCCCGGCGGTGGACAGTTTGGAGCCAGCAGAGGCGGAGCCGGTCCAAGAGGCGCCATGGGCGGACCTATGGGTCAAATGGGTCAGATGGGTCAAATGGGCAGACCGGGTGGTCCTATGGGTGGTCCGATGGGTGGTCCCATGGGTCAAATGGGAGGACCTATGGGTCAGATGGGCGCCCACATGGGCGGACCGATGGGCTTGCCACTTGCCGAATTAGATCTGAGCGAAGCCCAGATGGAAAAAATCTCGGCTCTGCGCAGCAAAACCCAGGACCAGACGGCGCCTATCCACCTCAAACTGCAATCGCTAGAAAGAGACTTCCGCTCGGCTCTAGTTGGCTCAAAACTCGACCAAAACGAGCTCAGGCGGCTGCGCAGCGAGATAGCATCACAAAAGCAAGCCTTAGACGACACAATGAGCGACAGCATGGTAAAAACAGCTGAAATTCTCACCCCAGAACAAAGACAGAGCCTAAAGAGCTCTATGAACAGAGCCGAATTCGGCGGCGGCTTTGGCAAGCGCGTGCAGGCAAGCAGCACAACCAGCACAACCACAAAAGCACGCCAAACAAAGGCGCAGAACTAACAAGCTTTTCGAGAAAGACGCAAGAGAGAAGACTGGACTCCGGGTAAATATATACTGGGCGGAAACGCTCAGTGTGTTTATCCGGGGTCTTGTTTTGTAAGATTTTGAGCGATGTCCAACCTGAAGCCTTCTGAAAGCGAGCATATAAAGCCATTTGACGCGTCCACTGACAGCGGCCGACAAGAAAGCCGTGTCTTGCTTGCTCAAAGTGCCTTTACCGACCTCGGCCCCTCGCAAAAGAAAAGCGGCGAATTTAGCTTGGGTGTCGCCAAAGACAAGTTGCCTGACTTGGGCGCGATGTTCGATAAAGACCCACAGTTTGAAAAACGTTTCTTTGCCCTCACCGGCGATGGCACTGTTGTAGAGCCGCCTCTAAGTGGCATGGTCGCCCCCGATGCCTATAGAAACAATGCCATGCGAGAAATGATTGGCAAATTTGGTCAAGAGAGAGCGAAAGAGACTCTGGCAGCCCTTGAGCAAATGAGGGGAAAAGTAGATGGCTACGGTCATGAATTGAAAGTGAACGGCAGTGACGCCACCTTTGAAGAGCAAAACCGCCGGCTGCACAATTTAGCTGGGCTAATGAAGCCAGGCAAACTAGAAGAAGCCCAGGCTGTGGATAAGACACTCAAGGCTGAGGGCTATACCAAGGGGCTAAGCCTCGAACAAATGAATAACCCAGCCCTCATGAAAGCGCTCAAAACACCTGCCGAGCGCCAGGCATTTATTGAGCTAGAAAGAGCGGGGGCTTCGGCTGGTCGCTTTCTAAACGAGCACCCACAAAGCAAAGACAGCCTGCCAAGCCAAAATCTAGATGCCTACAAAAAATGGCAAGCAGGCGAAACCGAAAAAAACAAAAGAGCCGACAAACCGCTTGCTAACGAACTTAAGGGTGCAGCCGAAGAGCCCGGCAAACATCTGGCTGAAGGCTTGAAAAAGAATCGAGTCTTGATGCTAGGAGAACAGCACTCTGAAAATCCACGCCTGCAAAAGTTTACAGCAGATTCAATCAAAGAGTTGCGGCAAGCCGGCGCCACCCATTTAGCTTTAGAGGTATCACCAGAGGTCTTGGCGCGCTATGACAAATCTAAAAACTTAAACGATTTGCCAGAAGCCTTTCGCACCCGCGATTTTGCCAATATGATCGACCAAGCCAGAGCGGCAGGCATAAAAGTTGTCGGCGTCGACACCGGCACAGGTGATAGAGACGCCAAAACCTATCAAGAGAGAGACAACACGATAGCCGCCGGCATCAAAGGTATGCTCGACCAAGACCGCCACAACAAAGTTGTCTTTTATGGTGGGCACATGCACGGCGCCGACACCACGCAAGGCGCCAATCGTTCAGCAGCAGATCTTTTGAGAGCCAAGGGCGTGCCAGTAATCACCGCCATGGAACAATCACCAAACACACCGCTCGACAAAGTAGCCCAGCTCGGCAAAGAAGCATCGAGACCATTTGCTTTCTCGGTGCGCAAGACACCGCTCATCGCTGAGACCGAGGTGCCACGCTTAGGCAACGATGTCATAGAAAAATACAAAAACTGGGACTCAGTTATCGTTTTTCCAAAGTAAGCAACTGCAGCGCAACTAGTCTTTAGCCTTTAAGTATAGACTCGGCAGCAAACCAGCCTTTAGCCTTTCAGCATAGCCTCGGCAGCAAACCAGTCAGACACATCGCCGCCATGAGCAAAACCGCGTTTTTCCCAAAGGCTATAGGCAAGCACTGCTATGTCCTTAGCCTCGGGCTGAAACTCAATCACCGCGCCCACAGCAGAGGGTGCGAGACTGGCTTGATGAACGTCAGCAGCGGGCGCTGTCGTTTCAAAAGCTTCATCGGCAATCACAATCGAACTAACTGCCTGCGATGCGACTTGAGCGGCGCCGGCCTTGCTGGCAGCCTTAGTTTTGGCGGCAGACTTTGCTTTAGTAGTCTCAGACTTTGTTTTAGTAGTCTCAGACTTCGCTTTGGTAGTCTTAGCACTCTGGCTTGTTTTCTCGCTGGCAGCCATGATTCTTCTCCGGTTTCTGTCTCATCGACAATTAGATAAAGCGTTAGCCACGCCCTAATTGGCGATGGCGCTCTAAGAAATAGCACCTCGCGACCAAGAGGTCAAAAATAAGTCTTTCTCTTCGTTACGTTTGATAGCACAATATATACAAGCCTCTATATATGGTGCGGGGCAAACTGGGTAAAAAAGTAAAGGCAAAGAAAGTAAAAGAGTCTAAATGAAAGAGCAAAATTGTCTTTGAGGTAAGCAGCCATGAAAGTGAAAGCAAAAGACTCTTTCTTATGGCTTTCAGTGATTTTATCTTTTGGTCTGATGCCAGCTTGTTGCGCAGACCAAAACAGCAACATAGAACCGGCAGAGAACCCGGCAGAGAACTCAGCCATAAGCAGCGACCTAGAGCTGGCAGAGAAATTAAGCAAAATCAGAGACTGGCAAGGCTCTGTGCAAAAATACGATGCCGTGCTCAAAATTCAACCCGACAATGCCGAAGCCCTTGCCGGCAGGGGCTTTGCCTATAGCCACATAGGCGAATACAAAAAGGCGCTGCAAGACCTAAACAAGGCAATAGAGCTCGCCCCCGCAAGCGCCGACATTTTCACAAAACGCAGCCTGGTCTATTTTTGGATGCGTCGGTTTGATCTTTACAAGGCTGATGCTGAAAAAGCTCTTTCATTGACCAAAGAGGCGCCTAAAGACACCGACAGGTTGCTCTATTATGCAAACATGCTCGATGCTGTCAAAAGAAGCGACGAAGCAAAAGCAATATATGAGCGGGTCTTGGCAGACTACAAGGACAAACAAGACCTTGAGTCTCTAGTCTTTCGCGCGCGCGCCAGCCGCTCTTTAGGAGTCAATAAAGATGCCGTTTATTTTCTTACTATGGCTATCAAGCTGGCGCCTAACCAATTAAACCTCTATGGAAAGCGCGCCTATTGCTATATGTCGCTCAATTGCTGGGAGCTTGCCATAGCAGACTTTAATAAGTGGGCAAAAGAACCCACGCCAGAACCCATGAATTATTCCATCTTGGCTTATTGCTATTTCTGTCAGAGGCAGTACAAAGAGGCAGTTGAAAACTACACTAAAGCCTTAGAGCTTGACCCTGATTTTCACCAGTTATACCTAGAAAGAGGCAGAGCCTATCATGCCTTACAAGATCACAAAAATGCTCTCAATGACTTTGAAAAATCTATAGAGGCCGACAAAGAAAATGCAGATTCCTACAAAGAAAAGGCGGGAGTCTTGCTCTGTTTGCAGATGCCTAAAGAAGCCCTCGAACAAGCAAATAAAGCACTCAGTCTAAACCCTAAAGTGAAAGACGGCTACTTTACCCTTGGACAAGCCCAGTTTGGCGCTCACAATTACAAAGATGCAATCGCATCTTTGACCAAAGTCATAGATTCAAACGACCAAGCAGACAACGCATTTTTCTGGCGCGGGCTTGCATATAGAGAGCTGAAGCAATACGAACAAGCCGTGAAAGACTTTAATTCAGCGACTCTGCTATACAAACATGACCCCAGATATTTCTGTGCACGCGGCGCGGCTCAAGCTAGTCAGCATAACTATCAAAAGGCAATAGTCGACTGCACTCAGTCAATTGCAATAGCTCCACAACGCGTCCACCCATATTTAACCAGAGGGCTTTCGTATGCCAGACTAGGCAGGTATCATCTGGCTCTCAGAGACTTAAGCCAGGCAATTAAGAAATATCCTAAATATGGCGATGCCTATTATCAGCGCAGCCTGGTGCACCGAAAACTCGGCATGAGAACCAGAGCAAAGAAAGACATGCAAGCAGCAAAGAAATATGGTTATGGCGATCCGGCGGCGATGTAGGTTTGTAGGGCGAGTGTGCTGGCGATAACGGGGAGGACGAGGATAGAAAGAGGAGGACGGAGTTGAGAGGACAGGCAGAAGTCTTCGAGCCTTTCAAGGATATCTTTGGGCATTGGAGATCAAGGCGGATTAAACAATAGTTCCCGGTCGCAGACCGACAATTACCGGTTAGTAGAAGGGGTGTAAGGGGTTTGAGGCATTAGGAAGATTAACGAATTCCTGCTTTTTGAGTTGGCAGAGCTTAATTCATGATCCTAGTATCCGGCAATCTGAAATAGACGTAATCGGCTTAATCTCGACGGCTATTCCTAATATCAGGCAAATTGGGAACGCGAATGCCAGATACTGGGCGGTATCAGGCATTTTTCAGCGCTTTGCCTTGCCGCTGAATACACTTCCGTCATATCATCCTAGACGGCAGCTCCAGTACAGAGATAGGCAATGTATATACCACAGTCATTTAAAGAAGAGCGCGTTGAAGTCCTCCACCAACTTATCCGCTCAAACCCTTTTGGAATGGTGATTTCCAATGGCGAAGAAGGTCCGCTTTTGACCTCAGTGCCTATCTTGTTGAACCAGGATGATTCAAAATTTGGAACATTGCAGTGCCATATTGCCCGAGCGAATCCTCACTGGCGCAGCATTGACGGTCAAAAAGCTCTTGTCGTTTTTCAGGGAGCCAACGCATATATCTCTCCAAACTGGTACCCGACGAAAGAAGAAAACGGCATGGTCGTACCTACATGGAACTATGTAATGGTGCAAGCACGCGGCGTTGCCCGAGTCGTCGATGACGCATCTTGGTTGAAGAAGCAAATAACTACGCTAACGAATCAAGAAGAAAGCGGGTTCTCGCAGCCCTGGAAGGTCAGTGATGCTCCAGATGATTACATTGACGGCCAAATCAAAGCCATCATCGGGATTGAAATCAAAATTGATACACTCGAAGGCAAGTGGAAAGTCAGCCAAAACCGTGCGGTCAAGGATCGCCAGGGGGTTGCAAATCACTTTGACTCTGTCGATAACACTGAAATGTCTGAACTCGTCAAAGAGTATGGCGGCCTCAAAAGCGAAAACTAGCTTTGCGCCTTTGCGATAGCGGCGGCAAGATCGCTCCAGAGATCGTCAGCATTTTCTATTCCAACACTTATCCTCAGAAGAGTTGGCGGTAAATGTTCTTGTCCCGGAATGGCGGCTCTGCGCTCCATTGTTGATTCCACAGCACCAAGGCTGGTGGCATGGCTAATAAGCTCTGTCGAAGTGCAAACATTATCGGCGAATTCCACGCTACCTTCGAGGTCGAAGGAGATGATGGTTCCGAAGCCTTTCAGTACACGCTTTGCTGTCTCATGGGTTGCATGTGATTTCAGTCCGGGATAACGGACGCACTTCACCAGTGGATGTTGTTCAAGTTGTTCAGCCAATTTCATTGCAGTCTGCTGAGCGCGCTCCAAGCGTATTGCCAATGTGCGAGCACCGCGCACAGCCAGAAACGCTTCAAGCGTACCTGGCGTAGCCCCAGTCAATTCGCGGCTCTTCCTGAGTCTATGAAACAATACTTCGTCTTTTGTCGTTGCAACACCGGACAGTAGATCCGAATGACCACCAATAAACTTGGTGGCTGACTGCATGGAGACATCCGCGCCAAACTCCAGCGGTTGTTGGTTCAGTGGCGTAGCAAAAGTGTTGTCTACTGCAAGAATTGCTCCGCTTTTACGTGGTGCCGAGCAAATTCCCTGCAGGTCAGCCACGGTCAAAAGCGGATTAGAAGGGGATTCCAGCCAAACAAGATCGGCAGCCGAACGAGCTTCTATCCAACCGGAAGTGTCTTCAACGCCGATTCGCCGAACTTCCCAGCGTCCTTTTTCCGCGCCAGCAAGAGCTAGACCTGCGACACCTTGATAACAATCATCGGGCAATGCGACTAGCGAGCCTGTCCTAAGCTGGTCGAAGACGGCAGCGATAGCAGCCATGCCGGAAGAAAAGGCGACTGATCTTCCGCCTTCGAGCCCGCCCACGATTTCCTCAAGAGCTTCCCACGTGGGAGTACCATCGTCGCGCGAGTATTCGCGCCCTTTGCCAATGACAAAATTCGATGCCGGCATTAAAGGCACGTTCAACGGCGAGCCTTCCTCAGTCGGACGACCAGCAGAAACCAGCCATGTCTCTGCCCTGACGGCGGTCGCATCTTTCTTCATTCTTCCAAGACTCCCCAAAATTTTGCTTACCGAATTGCGTTATAGGCTAACCGATCCCAAATCCCGATATCAGGCATATTTAAAACAACAATGCCCGATACTGGGCAGTATCTGGCAAACCACGTTCCATGTTACCTCATCCCTTTCGCTTGATATGAAGCTGTAAAGCTCTGGAAGCAAGAAATTGCTCAAGCATAGGATGATTAAGTAATTCCCTATAAGTAGGATCCTCGGTAGCCTTGCCATGAATTCGTTGCCAAAAGGCAGCAAGGATTTGCCCTTGGGTAACTTCTCCCTTTAGGTCGGAATTTGCAGAGCCAAGAACTCCGTTTATGGACCGTTGCAACCAGCCTGCATCTAACCCTGCGGCCTCAATGTCTTTGAGCATTTCGGCCAGACTGACCTGCCAAGGCAAGTCAGTCTTAGAACCTGAGAATTCGATACTTAAAGGAAACTTCCACCACAGTGTAGACTCTCCAAGAGTATGTTTGGAGCTCCACCTACGTTCAGCTAGCGAGTAATGCGAATCAGCAATTTTCTGACCCTTTCGAGGCGTGGTGGCAAATGTTCCAATCGACCGTGCACTATATAGAACCTGTTGATCAGCGTCTATTCTGGCAAAAACATATCCGGGAGGCAGCAGGCTAATTACTCGAAACGTTGCGGCCAAGCCGGAGACATGAGCTTCCTCGGCGATTGTTTTAACAAGATCCCGTGGGTCAGAAAATTTCTGGATTCTACTCAAAACCCATTCTGAAGGCATTAGCAGTTCAGCGGCAAAAGTATTGGCTTCCCGCTCACGCCAATCGTATGCATAATCGTTAATGTCAGCATCCAGAAAGTCACCGTCATGACTAGGAATCAAGACATGGCCAAGCTCGTGAGCCATGGTAAAGCGGGTACGCTGTTGATTCCGACCACTGTTAATTATAACCGTTGGCTTTTTGCCTGGCAGATAAATTGTAGCTCCGTCCACATCAACTGGAAGCTTTTGATGTATAACTTGGGCATAATTCTCGATCACAGACAATAGGTTTTTCATAGGAGGAGTGAGCGCAAATTTCTCAACTACTCTTCGGGCAAGATTACTCTCGACGCGCTCACTTTCCATGTTCTGAAACAAGCCATTCGTGCAATGCAGCAAGCTTCCTAGAGTCTTCGGCACGCGCAGCTAGTGTTGGACTTTGATAGCGTTCTTTCAACACCAGCCGCAAGGATTTGTTAGTTTCTCTAGCTGTGGCAAAAGATTTGAGCGCATTTTCATCATGTATCCAGACCTCATACTCATCCAAAGTTAATCCAAGAAAGTCATGAAGAGGCACTATCTCACTATCCTCTACGTTACTGTATAACGAACGCCACTTATCAATAAAATCGTGAATTTCATCAGGCAGTGCCTTGCCCGCAAGATAAAGCTGGAAGAATACTTGATCATTTGACATTTAGTGTTTTCCTCGGGTCGGGCTGCTTCTTTAGAGCACCAGTGATAGGGTTTAGTGCCCCCAAATGAACTCCCCGATTGTTCCAAACTTCTATTTCGCCATGTAGACTATCCCAGGCATATATTCTTGTGCCTTCTGGATTTCGCCAACGCTTCTCACCATCCCTGGCCCCAACAGGCAAGCAAAATTTAGAAAGATATGAGGGTCGGGGAATTGGAACTGTCATTTATATGTTTTATCACGTGGGCCGTTCGTTATCAATTAAGGATGCTAATTGGGCTGGCTGCTTAGAAACCAGTTAGGACAATCAATCGGAGATGACTGTCCAATTGCCTTTGTCTAGTCACAACTGGTTTTAGCCGAATAGGCGAGAGCGTCACACGAAGTTCATTATTGATTTAAGTTAGCAAGCGCAGTTTGATGGCAGCTTCAGTATAACAGGAGCGAAAACGCCGCGCAGCAAGGCTAAAATAGAAAAAGCAAAGAGTTCTTCTGGCGTAAAGCCTTAGTCATGAACTTAATTCATGTAGCACTCGGCTTTGCTTCTAAGATGCTAAAAGCGAGTATGTGTATTTGGTGCTGAAGGAGCAAAGTTTTATGGAAATGCCTGATGATCCTAGTGTCGGCTTCATTAAAATAGAGACTGAAATTGAGGAGGAAGGTTGTCTCAATGTCTGGCTTATGCCATGGTGTGATGCGGGAGAAGTCATCGACTTTGGTCAAATCAAGGTATGGAATTACTTCAAAAAGCCTCCTCAATTCAAGATTGCTGGCAACTTCAAGGAGATTATGCCGTTAGTCGCTCGTTCCTTTAGAAATCGAAGTGGGAATCCTAAAGACAGCCTTTACGTAATATCCGATACCCGAAGCGAGAGTGCGACTAGAAATGATAGATCTCGCTGGGCGGCCAAGGCGATTGCTTTCTCCTATATATCGGGAATAGTAGAGTCATTTATCCTGGGACATTTAAACAGCCTTCCATTTACTTGTAGTGAAAGATTTATGTCGCAACAGGTTGCTGTAGTATACGGGAAGGTCTATGAACACAGCTCCTATTGCCAAAGTATGACTAACCTTGACGGGGAATCAGTCAAGTTTTTTGAACCTTACAAACTGCCACCAACAGAAGGCTACGCAAATCGTGCCACACTGGAGGCATTGGCTAAGGTAAATGATGGCTATCCATACAAGTTAGAGAAGCAGAAGCGTCGGCTCTGGCATCTTTTTGAAACTGTATTTGACTGGTTCTCTAATGCTTGGACAGTCAATCCTGGAACAAACCAGCAAACCAGGTTAATATCGCTAATGGTGGCTTTTGAAGCCTTAACAAGAGAAGAGCAAGACACAAGCAAAATCTATAAACTGGTGAAAAATGCTGCCAAACTGGCTGGGTGGAATAACGAATTGCCAAAGAAGCTCGAAGACAAATTTAACAACAACGTGAAAATGGTAACTGAACCCGAAAAATGGATTTTAGAATACGGTGAAATGAGAAATCGTCTGGCACACGGGGGATATGTACCAACGGGACATTGGATGTATGAAACCCCGGTCGGTCTACTTGATCCGCGAACTGCAATGACAATTGTAGTCAATGAGCTTGTCCTAAAAGTGCTTTTAGATATGGATTTTTTCGATGATATCACGGCTGTCCAAGTGCGAATTACATTGAGGAAAATAAAAGAGCGCTTGGGCTGGACTTCAAGCGAAGTTCTGGTTGCTAGTCCAAGCCTCACCAAGATTAATGCAATTGGAGATCCCCGTGAATGGAAGTATTGGCCTGAAATATCAGGCTCAGAGCCGGTGTAATAAGAAAATTCAACTGTCCACGAGTTTGAAGAAATTTTCTTAGAGTTTGTCCTTTTGGGTAATCTTTACCAAGAATGTCCCTTTACGGTAAAGTACAAAGAAAAAGAAGACCCAAAGGCAGATTTCTACTCATGTCAAAAAGTCCAAACCGGCATCATTTTCGGGAAAGTCCAGGCTAAAGACAAAGAAACAAGACGGTCCTCCAGTTAAACTGCCAAACAGAGAGAAGCTTTGTCACACGGGCGCATCCATACTACCTCGACAAACTCAATCTGTTCCTTCAAATCAGAACAAGCCTGTTGATTGCGAGATCCTTGCCCCAAAAGCTTGCTAATTATTTTGATGAGTCTATAGCCATCAATATTTCACTTCCGTCAGTCCGTGCCAGCTGCCGGGGAATTTACCCAATACGGGCGAGCCATCGGGAAATCACCATAGACAGAGGCTCCGCCTCTTGAGAGTATTTACTTATGAACAGTTTACGCTCCAATCTTTCAGTTAACATAGCTTTGGCCGCCATACTAGGAGCTTTTGTGCTTAGCTCGGACTTGGTCTATTGGGCTCTGAGCAAAAGTCTCTTTGAAGCAGGAAGGCAATCTTTCATATCTAGAAATTATGAGATTGCCGAAATCCTTTGGACAATGGTCAGAGAAGGAGACAAGTCTAGATGCGCAAATCCAGATTCAGATATCGAGCACTGGAACATGCAGCTATGGCTAGGCGTGTTAAAAATGAAGCAAGGTAGGCTTTTAGAGTCTGAAGAGTTAATGAAAGATGCTTTGAGAATCAGCCAAAACATCAAATTGCCAGGCTATTACGTGACACCACATACAATGCGTTTGCTTTCAAATTTGTATGACCAGCAGCATCTCTTTGACGAGGCTGATCGTATGCTAGAAGAAGCAGAACGCCTTCAGCTTGACTATCAGCGCGTGCAGACAGTCAAGACCATTTAGTTGCCTATCTTCGCATTCAGTTAGCGCTGGAGATTCCTGATTATGGCTGAGCCACTTTGATTTGTGATTCGGTGAATTAAACTCACAAATAGAACTAGTAAATCGACCAACGCTAGCCGACACTCCTGTAAATGCCGCATGACACCTTTCGAAGATATCAAAGAGCACCTCGAAATCATCTTTCACTATCAGAATCATATCAGTCATTAAAGCTGTCCTTGTGACAGGACCTGTGCATCTGCAATAATCGAGAGTGAATAGATTTTGTTTGGATTGATATATTGATGGGCTGGCAGAAGAATCTAAACAGGGCGATCTTCGTTGGAGTGATTCTATTTGGCTCAATATGCAATGCCCTCTGTAATGAAGGCGGTCTGCAGAAAGATTGGAGCCCGGCGATTTATGAATCACACGCCGAGCTGATTTTTGTGGGTTCATTTGATGGACTTGAAACGGATGCGCGGGCATCTGATGCTCCGACTTGTGCAAGGTTCAAGGCTATTGAATATCTCAAGGGACCGGAGCTTGCTAAGCAGCACATACCGATAAGATACGATTTGAGCCCTATCGCAAAGAGTGGCTCCGCTGTAGGAGGTCAGTCCGAATTGCCTGCTAAGGGCACAGTGTTCATTCTATTCATCGAGAAACTAACTCCGCAGAAGGGAATGTTTGAAACCTTTGGTGGTGCGGCGGGACGGGTGAAGTATAGCGAAGACAACTACGACAAAATCATGGCGGTTATTTCGCCTTTCAGGAAAAAGGGAAGGTATCCCGTCACTGCAGGTGTAAATGACGAGCACATGGACCCCGCAGTTAACAGCGGTGACTCAAGATAGGGAAATACTTGCAGGAACCGTGTTTCGATGAAGCGCCGTTTTGAATGGCACACATACATCAGAAAAAGAACAGCTATCTGTGCGATTCGGCAAATGTGGCGCGATTAGACAAGACACTCTTTCATAAAGTATCTGCATTCTCACTGTGCCTTCTTGCGTTCGTAGTGGTTTTCTTTTGGGAAGCTAATTCTGCTCATTCCATGCTATTCTCACTCGCAGCAACCTTGGACCTTCTCCACGATCCGGTTCTTCTGCAAAACGCATGGGTTGCATAACTCGTCATGATAATATTGAAAAATTAGGTGCATTAGGATATTGTCGCAATGAAGCCAAAATTGATTGCGAGCTTATACTGCATATCTCAATGGCTTTTGATGCCCACATTAGGTGCTAATGTCGAGCCGTTTTATCTTCCCAATGATTTTTTTCGTGAGGTCGCGACTTCATATTTGGGTTTTGATGAGACACGCGCGAAAGGCTTAATTGAAAAATATAAAGGAAAAGGTGTTGAATACGAACGTTGCATACCAACCATAAGAGAGTATTTTGAACCGGTTGGCAAAGTTCCCCCTGCTGCTCGCAAGGAGTTTCTTGCAATTCTGAAGAAGAAAAAACCAGAAGAGAGAGATGCTTTGTCTGAATCTTTTGCGCGGCGATACTCCAAATGCGAGTATGCTTGGGTTTGGCTTGGTTGGTGGTATAACCAAGAGCATAGGCCTGAACTTGCTATAAAGAGCTATAGACGAGCTCTCGATATAGCGCCGAACAATTTTTTTTGCGCACATTGGTCTTGCTGAATCTTTCTCTCAGACCGGAAACAAGAAAGAACGTCTCAAACACTTGGAGAAACTAAAAGCTATCCCATCTGAGATTTTGGCGCGTAAAATTTGAGCAGGTGCGGCAGCCGAATATTTAGCAGGTCACTTTGCAGTTTCATGGGTTTTGCTTCTTGTTGCTTCAACAGGAATGGTGCCAGCCGTTTTCCTCTTTCTCCGAACGCTTTCTTTGAACCGGTAACTCTCTCCATTCATCGGCACGATCTGACAGCGGTGTACCAGACGATTTAGGAGACCATTGGTCAATTGTTGTGTTCCAAAGACGCTCGTCCAGTCTTTGAACTCAAGATTCGTGGTGATGATTGTTGAGAAACGCTCGTATTGACCTTCCCCCCCTAGAAGTTGAGCCGCTGTAAAGATGACATCCGCGATTAAACTAGAACCGAGAGAGGGGAGCTCTGTTGCCAAATTTCCTAAATTTCTAAATTGCGAACAGCCTATTGGTAATCGCCCTCGATCGCAGCAAGTGAAAGATGCTGGTTGAGAGGCAGCTTTGTGATGGGCGCAGATGAGGAAATTCAACAGGAGTTTGCCGGTCAATTGAATGTTTGCGATAACTCAGCTGATTTTGCAGTGGTCGAGCCCGAATCGTCTTGGCTAAGCGACCAGCTAATAACAACACCAAGTTTTTCTGTCTTAGAATCTCGCTTCCATTCGAGTGCCAAAAGTCTGGAGGTCTGCATTAAATTACGAGGTCCAAACTGTCTCACTAATTATTGGCACACAGGGCTTCCAGGATAGCCTCCCTAAAAAGTGCTTTGTTTACCGTAAAACGCCCCGACAACAAGAGAGAGAAAGAGAGAATAGGGATTCATGAGCTTTTTCCCAGATGAGGCTAATGAATTCAATTGACGATAGCAATTAGAGCACGGGGCGAATACTACGATTCTTAAATTAGGCAACACGCGCATTAGAGGGTCTAATGGTTAGCCTGCCGGAAGATTAAGCATTTGGCAGCCCGACTGGTCAGAAAGGAGGACCGTCATTGGCGTAGCCACCAATGCCATAAGACAGAAGCCAATTCCTACTAAGTTTTGGCTTTCCACCCAAGCGCAACTGCAAAATCCACAATATCAGCTGAATTTGTCCAGCTTTCCATGCCGGCAGGCTGCGCCAAAGATGCTCACAAACAACTTGCCTTTCGCCGATGGCAATAAATTCGTTGTCCAGATCGTATTGAGGCCAAGCACCACTGGCCAGCAACTCTGCTCTTGCCGCTTGCATATCTCCTTCCTGGAGGTAAATCCGTCCAAGGACCGAATGAGCTTCATAAAGCACCTGAGGGTGCGCAGCAGGATGGGTTGTAAGAAGCCTTCGAGCGGCTGCCTTAGCAGCGTTGGTATCACCGAACCTTAATGCAATATCTGCAAATTGGGCTACCTCCCTGACAGAATCAGGCTCCGCGTCCGCTAATTCCTTATAGACTTCGTATGCGCGTCGAAGCCAGATATCATCGTGCGTTCCGATGAGACCAAGGTAGTAGATATGAGCGAGATCAAGCAACAACCTGTTATTGGCAGGCTCTATCTTTCTAGCTCTTTCGACTAGCTGTACGGCAAATTCTCTGTCCCACCTGGTGAAAAATGCAGCCGCGTTCGAAAGAATTGCCACGTCATTGCAGTCTTCATGCACATGTTCCAGCCAGGCCGACCGGCCAAGCTCGTACAGATCTTTATCAGCACAGGCGATAGCACTACAGCGAGGAAATCGAAGTTCCGGATGAGCAGGGTAATTTCGGATGAACCAAAGCTCATGATTCAAGGATTTTTCTCTGTCGGCTCTGTGCCATATGGCTCTTGCAGGGTAGTACCCCATCAGGGCAACACGAGAAAGCTCATCATCTGGATTTGTAGAAACCCTCTGTTCAAGGTCATCGGCAGCCTGCCTGGTCATTTTTGAACCAGCAACAGAAACACGAAGATAATCTTGAGCCATTTTCCACCAGCCCTGCTGCCAGCCTACTACGCCGATTATATCCACACCAGTAAGTACGCATTCACATTCTAACAATCGCACCCTGACGTCTTGGATGCTTCATTTAAAATCGCCCCCTTCAAGCCAAGCGGCAACTGCGGGGGAAGGAATGAATGAAGGCAAAAATGAGCATTGAATCAAGACTAGAATTAGCTGCACAAGTCGGACCCAGATACCGCAAATCATCTGCTTCTGAAAAAACGGCCATTCTAAATGAGTTCGTGGTTAGCACTGGCTACAGCAGAAAACATGCAATTCTCTAAGTGGAAACACGACTACAACATATTGCATCCGCACAGTGCCCTGGGCAACATGACACCGATACAGTTCAGACTAGCAGCCGAAGATGAAAACCGACCTCTAAAGGAGAACAAACTGGATTCAACTGGGAATATAAAACTAGTACCTGTCTCTTAAAGGTGGTCCAACAAATGGGGCAGCGTCAGCACCACTACTACTATTAAGTTGCCAAATACAAAAATAGATTGTTCCGATAGCGCCCAAACTGTTTCATTCAGAAGAGCCCCCTCAGGGGCTCTTTTCGCCTATCGGTGCGACCTTATTCACAACATCCAAGCAAAGCATTTTGTGCAAATTGTCTGGAAATTCCACACAAAGAAGAACACCTAAATCGTTGTGATAGGTGGCAATACGATACACCAAACCAACGCCAAATTTTTTATGCTGAACGGCATCACCAATAGAAACGATATCGCCATTAGGCAATGTAACCGGACCTTCAAGATGTTCCGGCATTTCAACATCAATATCAAAATGCGATATTTGTTCGTTCAACAGCTATACTCCTCAATTTCCTAGTTTGAAATAGATGCGCGGAATCACTGACTCATCATCGAAGCGTGGCAAATTTCTAAACCAGCCCCGTTCTTGCTGTGCTGATGGTACCGCACCTAGCGTTTTCAAGCACATAGTTGTGAATGGTTTCTCGTGTGGACCAATTGCAATATCAAGATCTTCGCTATCTGGGCGTCTTTGTATGGAGCCGGTAACTTCTCGGCTTTGTCCATGTCATCTACGAGCTTCTTAGCCCAGATGTCTGGCTGCTTCGCTCGCTCTCTAAGATACTCCGGTGTTATTTCCGGCTGCGTCTTTGCTTCCTTCGGGCGCTCTGCTAGCACTTTCTGATTGCCGCTGCCGTCCATAGCGATTATCTGTATGCTCTCTAACTGCTCGCCCCCGGCGCTACCGTTGTGCTTGTTCGGGTTCGTGTCTTGCGCCGCCTTGACGTCGGCGCCCGCGGCTGACCTTGCCTCATGGGCGTCAGCCGTTCGCATCGCCGAATCTTCCGAGTATTCCAGGCGTCCTACTAGCCGCAGGTCGCCCTTTTCTTCGCTCTCTCTATTGGACACCAGGGCGGCCCTCTCCGACAATACTTGCTTTATTCCCGATAGCGTCGCGCTGGAAACCACCCAAGTGTAAAGCATTGAGATCATCTGGTGCTCAGAGGTGATAGTGATGATCGGTGATTTAGAGCGCAAACTAACTGAGACTATCAGCCTATTCTAAGCTTCCCACTGATCTAGAAGATGCTGGGCAAATTAAGAAGGTGAAATTGGTCAGCAGGTTCCCATTTAAATCTCTACCTTGGTTCTCTACTTTCGTGTCTCAACTATCATCTCAACAGAGGGGTAGCACTGCATCATATTCGAAAATATTTGGCAATTCGCCCATAATCTTTCAGATCTGGCACTTGTTTTTTTCGCTAAATTATTTAGCGCTCTGCAATAAGTAGCCTCATATAGCATTCCAAAGCCATCTTTACTATGATCTGCCATAAAGGGCACTCTTGGTCCGACATATGGCACCAAAGGAAACGAGCTGTTCAGGCGTGGTTAGCTTGTGTATCACAGTTGCAACTAGTTTCTCACACCTCGAAGGAGTAAGAACCTGCTCAGTCAAGTTGCCTGGACTTGTGTCGTCGCCAAAAAACTTAAGCCTTCTCGAAGCAATCAGATTAATCAAAGAACGAAGAGCGTTATCTACTGTAAGCTCTGTTTCAATCTTTGTATCGAATACAGAGGTGCCTCTCGCATACTTAAGACCAGCAAAGACTCTTATCTCTTCCTTTGCGCAGCACTGTTTAGTTGAATAAATCCATACAAAACCAAGGCATTTGAAACTAAAGGTCTTATTGAAACTTATGAGAGCGTCACAGCAACCCCATACTTGAAGTGAAGAAAGGCGTGTCGTTAAATGCTTTCGATTAGCTGAGTAAGCGGGGTTAGGATTAGTGGCAAAATCGAAGTCGAGGAGAGACAAAACGAAAGAGACTTTCTGGAAGAAGGTACTTGCTGCGCAGATTGGGA
>Ga0209460_1000695_pt1 | contig 26829 bp, 24 predicted proteins | sample EBPBio132013_DNA_FD_185868 | JGI IMG/M metagenome (GOLD analysis project Ga0209460, IMG submission 185868) | Wastewater treatment Type I Accumulibacter community from EBPR Bioreactor in Madison, WI, USA - Reactor 2_5/13/2013_ DNA (SPAdes)... | ecosystem: Engineered > Bioreactor > EBPR >... | reverse complement strand
AAGTGGTGGATGATTATTTTAAGCCCTCACCCTAAATCCCTCTCCCTCAGGGCGAGGGACTTTAAAGACTTTTATGGTTCATTTTGCGATGAAATCGACACAAAATAAATTTCCACCGCTTAGTGTGTGCTACCATATGCTATCCGGTAAAGAACTTCTGGTAGGTCACCCCGTCCAGTTGGTCTTCATAGTAGCGCGGCATGATATACCCGAACAGGTAACCCGCTGCCTCATAAAACGCTCGTCCGCGTTGGTTCGTGGTTGGCGTATCCACATAAATACCGCGTGCCTGTTTCTCACGGGCAAAGGCTTCGGCTTGCCTCACCAGTGCCAGCGCAACCCCTTTGCGGTGATGCGCGGGATCAACCGCTAACCCTTCGATCTGGGTAAGCTGGTTCCATGCGGCGTACTTCACATAGATGAAACCGACAACTTCACCGTTCAACTGCGCGGCATAGGCAGCCAGTGTTTCAGGGTTTTGTGAAAAAGTCACCGCGTTTTCCGCTGCTGCGGTCACGTACTGTTCCGCCCAACCAATCGCTGTCAGTATCCGTACCACAGCACTGCGGTGTTCGGTTTTAAAAGGAATAATTTGTACTTGAGACATGAATGATGTCCTTATCAAGACATTACGCCAATAAATAGGGAGGGCTTGTGACCCTCCCGCGTATTTGCTCCCTTCTCCCTTGCTTGTGACCGAAGGAAATCCTTTAGGGCAGGGAAAAGGGTTGGGGATGAGGGGGTTAGATTATGCATAAGCCATCTGCGACTCCAGATACGACTCGTAGCCGCCGAGGTGCTGGATGAGATGCCCATCGCGCACTTCGAACAGGTCACCGCCGAACTGCTGGATGAAGCGCCGGTCGTGCGAGGCCGCGATCACCGGGCCGGGGAATTCGTACAGCGCCGTTTCGAGCGCTTCCAGCACGTCAAAGCTCAGATCATTGGTTGGCTCATCCAGCAGCAGCAGGTTCGCCCGCCCGAAGATCAACCGCGCCAGTTGCAGCTTGCGCCGCTGCCCGCTGCTCAACCCGCCCACCGGCTTATCGAAGTCGGCGTAGCGGAATAAACCGGAACGAATCAGCATGGTTTTCAGCGCTTGATCGGGGTATTCCATGCCGACCTTAAAGGCTTCGTACAGCGTGTGTTCGTCGGACATGCTGCCACCTTCTTGGTCAAGGTAGCCGATGCGGACGGCAGGATTGACCATCACCTCGCCGCTGTCCGGCTTGGTTTGCCCCGCCAGCAAGCGAATGAGGGTCGATTTCCCCGCGCCGTTCGGCCCGACGAGTACCATGCGCCTGTTCACACCCACTGTAAACGACACCTCGTCCAGCACCTGCCGTTCGCCGAAGCGCTGGCTCACCCGTGATACCACGATGGGCAGCCGGCCTTTGAGCGCCTCAGGATCGAAGCGTGGGTCGAAGTGCAGCGGTACAGGCGGCTGCGGAATCGCGTCCGCTTCCAACCGTTTCAGCTTTTCCTCCGCGTTATGGATGCGCCGCGACACCGTGTTATCGTGCGTGGCGCGTTTGCCGTTCCGCACGTACTTGTCGCTGTCGGTATGGGCGCGATAGTTATTGTTGTTGCGCGATGTCTCCTTTGCTTCGAGCGTCAGCACGGCGATTTGCTCCTGCTGTCGTGCGTAGTCCGCTTCCCACTTCTGGCGTTCAGCCACCTTCGCCTGATGATACGTGTCATAGTCGCCGCTGTAACGCTTTGACTGCTGGCTGTGTTCATCAATCTCGACAATAGCGTTCACCACGCGGTTCAAGAACTGGCGGTCGTGTGAAACCACCAGCACGGCCCCCCGGTACGCCGCGAGATACGACTCCAGCCAGCCAAGTGCTGCCATGTCGATGTGATTGGTTGGCTCATCCAGCAGCAGCACGTCCGGCGCACCGAGCAGCAGCAGCGCCAAACCCGCGCGGGCTTTCTCGCCGCCGGAAAGGGTGCTAAAGCGCCTGTCCATCGGCAGATGGTCGATCTGCAAGCCCGCCAACACCGTTTGTATACGGTGGTCGCCTTCGTATCCGCCCAGCCGTTCATAGTGTTCGGTTACGCTGCCGTATTCGGTCATGGTCTCGTCCAGCGCGTCACCCGTCAGCCGCGTCATATCCGCTTCGAGTTCGCGCATCCGCGTTTCGAGCGCGTTCAAACGGGTGCTGGCTTGCGCGATCAAGTCGCCCAGCGTTTGTTCATCGTAACCGGTGATGACCTGCGGCAGGTAGCCGATCTGGACATCCGGCGGCAGGGTAATCGTGCCGCTGTCGGCAGCCAGCACGCCCGCGATGATTTTGATGAGAGTCGATTTACCCACGCCGTTCGCGCCGACGAGGCCAATGCGTTCGCCCGCGTTCAGCGTAAACGACACGTCTTTCAGTACGGTATTCAAGCCGTAGGATTTAGTGATCTGGTTGATATTTAACATATAGCTTGCCTTCTTGGGTTCAGTGGTTGTGTTCAGTAGGGGCTTGCCGCTGGCAAACCCGCTCAAGGCGGCGGGAATCAAAAACGCCGCACGGGGACACCCATGACGGCGCGAGGTTGGGCTACCTTAAAGCAGGAGTCAACACATCAAATGGGAAGCGTTTTACCAACGCAAACAGCACCGGGGTAATCCGTGAAATGGGTTACTTTGAGGAGCTGTCGGTCGTCATTGGCAATCTTTCGCTTATGTGAGCAGATGTTCAGGGGAATAAGGCACATAAGTGCGATTTTCGCCTGAATAATCATAGTATAGCAGAAAAGCGTTTTAGATTTCAAGCAGGTACACAAGTTTGTGCCGAGGCGTTACAATTATGTGGAAGGAATACCTCATGCTTATATAGGCACTATAGTTATGAAAAAACTCTCTAAAAAACAACCCCGTATGAAATCGCTTGAACGCTTTGATCTGGAATATGCGGGCATCATGATGCAAACCGAGCGTTGGGATGAGGCTTATGAAACACTTCTGCCGATCATGCAGAAACATCCCTACGATACGACAGTACTCCAGATGATGAATGATGTCAGTTTTGAAGTAGAAGACATCATTACCGCGTTGATAACTTCCTATCGCTTGGTAGAGTTACTGCCGGATGCGTCCACGGGATATATGAACATGGCGTTAGCGGGTAGCCAATTGCAACTTGCTTTTACAACCTTTCACTATGCTGATCTGTACTTGCAGCGTTGGGGGAATGAACCCGAAGCTGCGGATATTCGAGAGCTAAAAGCTGTATACGAAAAAGCATGTGTATCGCTCCGAGAAAATGATCCCATACATACGGCTAGGCCAGATGCACACTTGGCGCTTCTTGAACAATGTGAATTGTTGGTCAGATCAGGGTTTGTTCAAGAAGCGCGTATATTTTGTGAGAAAGCCATCGAACTCATACCGGATACGGCTGCTCCCTATAACAGTATAGTGTCGGTTAATATATTGGAAGGCAGCTTGACTGAAGCCTTATCCATTGCGATAACTACGGTAGAACGATTTCCCGATAATTATCACACCCTGTGCAACCTTGTCCAATTATATGTTCGTCTGGGGCAGCTAGATGAAGCGAAAGTGAGAATTGCCGCCGTAAAAAACAAGAAAGTTGAACATGTTGAACAATGGGGCAAGCTCATCGAGACTCTTAGCTACATCGGTGACGATGCAGAAATCGTAAGGCTGTACCAGCAAAATCAGAAATCGAAGGAGTTCAACGTCGAAACCATTCAGCCCTTGGCGCAGCACCTGATCGCAACCGCTCTGGCGCGGATGGGTGATCGGAAGGCAGCCGAAAAACTTTGGAAGGCGTTGTTGAAGCAGGTCCCCGACTTCGATATTGCCGCCGATAATCTGGATGACCTCAAAAGCCCTGCCGGTGAGCAAAATGGCCCGTGGGCATTTCCTTTTTATAACTGGTTTCCATTTCAATGGATTGAACAGCTTATAGAATTGACCCTGACGCACAACGAAAAGATTGCTCGTAAGCGCATTGAACAAATTATCCGCGATACACGCGGCATGGAAACCGCCCTCCAAGTCTTATTGGAGCGTGGCGACCCTGAAGGGCGAAAGTTTGTCATTAATTTATCCGGGGTGTATCCGGTAGATGGATTGGTCGAATTTGTCCAAAGTACCCGTGGAACAGATGCAGACCGCGCGATGGCCTCACAACAGGCTGTCGAGCAAGGTTTACTGCCGCGTGGCACTCCCGTTAAGATGTATGAGAAGGGCAAGCAAAAAGACCGTTTATTCTTGAATTACGAGATACACGGCGAGGCAGATCGTAAGCATTTCCCGAAACATGTACAGCGCTTGTACGAGAAGAGTGCGGAAGCTGTTAGCCGAAATGACTTTACGACAGGTTTGCAGTTCGCTCAAGAAGCATTTGTTTTGCTGCCGAATGATCCCGGTATTATGAATCAAATGGCGATTTGCTTAATCAATTTAAAAAGGCGGCCAGAAGCCGAAGCCCTGATACGGCAAAATGCTGAACTGAATCCCGATTACCTGTTTGCGCGGTGTGCTATGGCAAATCTGTGTTCGGAAGCTGGCAAAATAGCTGAAGCAAAAGAATGGATTGCTCCGCTCTTGAAACGGTCTCGATTTCATTTTTCCGAGTTTAAAATGCTGGCCTACGCACAGGCGGAATTATTAAAAGCCGAGGGCAAGCACGATGTTGCGCGTACATGGATCGATTTTGCCAATCAAGCCATGCCGACTCTGAAACCAAAACTCAAAGGGAGATCGTGGATGCGCTGACCCAAGTGGGTAGGGGGTTGAAAACAAGCCCCCTGCTCCCTTATTAACGGTTGAAAAAATGAGTCGGTGTTACGACGAGACAACCTTTTGCATCATCTTGGCGTAGCAGGCCGCGCCGAATAACCCCGGTTCTTCTTTCAGGATGACGTACACCGGAATTTTGATCAAGGTGCTGGCAAAGCGCCCCTTGTTCAAGAACGCCGCGATGAACGAGCCGTCCTTCAACTTCTCAAGGATCTTGGGCGGGATGCCACCACCGAGGTAGATGCCGCCGAACGCCAGCGTCTTGAGCGCCATGTTGCCGCACTCCGCGCCGAGGATGCTGACGAACGTGGTGAGTGTGTTCATGCATAGTTCTGATGAATGGCTCAAGGCAGCCTCGGAGATGATTTTATTTGCTGGTTCATCCCCTTGCACGAGGCGACGGGCGACATCGGGATTTTCGGGCATCCCATTACTTTCCTTCAAGTAATCATAGATGTGCTTGATCCCCTGACCGGAGCAGACCCGTTCGTAACTGATATGACCGAAACTATCGTCCCAAAATTTATCTTGTAGGTAGCGCAGCAGACCCGCCTCGAAGGTGCTGCGTGGGGCGTAATCTGTGTGACCGCCTTCGGTCGCTGTAACTAGATACTGTCCGCCTTCAACCGTATCATTATAGATCAGGATGGCCTCGCCCAATCCAGTACCGGGAGCGATCAGAGCCTTGTTACCCGGCTGCGAGTTAGGGTGAAGTTCATAAGTACGATTGAGTTGGTATACGTCGCCGGGTTCTTGCATACCACCCGGCAGTGCTAACCCGTAGGCAATCGACTCGACATCATTCAGCAAACTGACCTTCGGAATTTTGAGGGTGTTTTCCATCTCGCGAGCGCTGATGAGCCACGGCAGGTTGGTAATCTGCGACTCGCCTTTCGCCTTATCCACCGGCCCCGCCACGCCAAAGACCGCCTGGTCACAGGTCGCGCCCGTTTCGAGCAAGAACCGCTCGACAATTGCCGTTAATCCCACGAACGCCTGACTTGAATACGTCCGAATATCACTGCTGCGTTTGGGTACTGCGCCCTCGATGTTATACAACGCGAGGCGCGTGTTCGTACCGCCAATATCACCCACCAATAACATGATCCATGCCTCTCTGTAATGAAAACGACCATAAATTACCAGTGAGTATACACGCGAAATGTTAAGAACAGGCTGTGGCGAAGATCACGAAAAAATTAATCAGAAAGCAGATGTTCGCACTTGGGAGTATCGCCCCGAAACACACCCTATTAATCGGTTCTACAATGGATATGGATGGGACACTTGACAGGGTGCTAAATCGGCTGCACCGCGCTTATCACAATTTGCTGAGGAAATTGTAGTTGCAAGTGGATGACACATGGCTTTGTTCCCCTCGCCCTGAGGGAGAGAGGCTAGGGGTGAGGGGCTAATAGCCGGTTATCTAGGCACCAGAACTAATAATTCGGGTCAAGCCAGTCTCGCAGCCCTTCACTGAGCAGGTTGCACGCGAGGATAACAATCAGAATCGCAAGGCCGGGGAAGGTCGCCAGCCACCAGTTATAGAACTTGGTGCGCCCCAGCGAGATCATCGCACCCCATTCTGGCGCGGGCGGCGTAACCCCTAAACCGAGGAAACTGAGTGCCGACACCAGCAGGATAATCCCGCCGACATCCAGCGCGGCTTTGATGATGAGAGGTGTCCACGCATTCGGCAGGATATAACGCAGGAGGATGCCCGGTTCGCGCATTCCCAGCGACCGCGCCGCGATGACATACTCGTTCGACCGGATGACCAACACCTGTGAGCGCATCAACCGCGCGTACTCCGGCCACAGGACGATACACGCCGCGATGATGGCGTTCGTCAGGCTGGGGCCAAGGAACGCCGAGATTGCCAGCGCCAGCACCACCGAGGGGAAGGCCAGCGTCACATCCGCGATACGCATGATCGCCTCATCGAGGAACCCCCCGATGAAACCGGCTGCCGCGCCGAGCAGCGAGCCAATGACCAGCGAGACGATCACCACGAAGAACGAGGCGGGCAGCGAGATTCGTGCGCCGTAAACCACACGGCTGAAAATATCGCGTCCGAGTTCATCCGTGCCGAAAGCGTGTACCGCGCTCGGTGGTTTCATCCGCTGCGCCAAGTCCTGCGCCAGTGGGTCAAACGGCGCGATCTGGTTAGCGAACAGGATGACCAGCCCAAAGAACACCAGCACGGCTATCCCGACCCAGAAAGAGGGATATTTCCGCATATGCCGCAGCACTTGTTGTACGCGGGTACGTCTGACCTGCGCGTTGGTTGGCTGCATCGACGTGATAGGGACGGTCAGTTCACTCATGGCGCACACGCGGGTCCAGCACCCCGTAGAGAATATCGACGACAAGATTGGTCAGCACATAGATCGCCGCAATCAGCAGCGTGCCGCCTTGAATAGCGGGATAGTCAAGGTTGACGGCGGCTTTCACGAGGTACTGCCCCAACCCCGGCCAGTCGAAAACCGTTTCGGTCATCACCGCGCCGCTGAGTAAACCCGCAAACGCCAACCCTAAGATCGTTACCAGCGGGATCAGCACATTTCGCAGCGCGTGGCGAATAATCACCGCCCGTTCGCTCAAGCCTTTACCGCGTGCCGTACGCACGTAATCCCGCCGCATTTCCTCGATGATCGCCGCGCGGGTCACCCGCACCACCAGCGCCAGTGTAAACCCGCCGAGGATCAGCGTGGGCAGCACGAGATGGTGCAGGGAGTTGGTGAAGGCCGACCAATTGCCGCTCAAGATCGAGTCGACCGTAAACAAGCCAGTCACATGCGCGGGGTCGGTCATACGCGGGTCAAGCCGCCCCGGCCCCGGCGCGATACCGAGGTTGAAGTAAAAGATTGTCAGGAAGATTAGCCCCGTCCAGAAGGGCGGTAGTGAGGCGTTCAACAGCGACACGAACCACACGCCGCGGTCAAACAGGCTGCGGTACTTTACCCCCGCCAGAATACCCAGCGGCACGCCGAAAATGACGGCGAACAGCAGCGAACTCATCGCGAGTTCAACGGTCGCAGGCAGGAAGGTAAACAGATCAGTCGTCACGGGGCGTTTGGTTAGGAACGAGTTGCCGAAATCCCCACGCGCCATGTTGACCACATAGGTGATGTACTGCTCCCACACCGGACGGTCGAGACCCCACTTGGCCTTCGCCGCCTCAACAATCTCCGGCTTATCCAGCGCCCGTTCGCCGACGATCATGACCAGCGGGTCCACCTGCACGAGGTTATAGATGAGGAACAGCACCAACGAAATGCCGAGCATCATCGGGATGGTGAGGATTAAGCGTTGGATGACGTAGCGACCAAGCATGAGCGACCTTCAAAAAACACCAGAGGGTTGTATAGCCCTCTGGATTACGATGCAAATTATCACATTCACGATCTAAAGCCCCTCTGCCATTTATGGAGAGGGGTTGGGGGTGAGGTATGTGATTACGACTTACTGACTTCGTAGAAGTCGATGAAGTAAACCGGATGGAAGACCAACCCTTCGACGTTCGAACGGGTGGCGTACAACTGCTGCGGTTGGAACAGCGGGACAAAGATCGCCTCGGCAACGTGCGCCGCCTGATACTGGCTGTAAAGGTCGGCGCGTGCGGCTGCGTCGGTTTCGTTGCCGCCCTGTGTCGCGAGGTCAGCAATCGCCGGAACGTCCAGTTGGATACGGGCAGCGGGGCCGACATCCGCAAAGGAGAAGTAATCCGACCACATCGTCGCATCCAGATAGTCCGGTGTCCATGTGGCAAACAGGAACGGCAGTTCCTTCGCGCGGTAGGCGGTCAGGAAGTCGCTGTTCGGCTGCTGGTTGATGGTGGCGACGATGCCCACTTCCGCGAGGTCGGACTGAATCTTAGCCGCCAGCGTTTCGTTGGCGACCCCGCCGGATGTGCTGGTCGAACTGTAGAGGGTGACTTCGAAGCCGTCAGGATAACCGGCTTCCGCCAGCAGCGCCTTCGCCGCGTCGATGTTGTGTTCGTAGCGCTTGGTCGGGTCAGAACCGACGATACCAATCGGCAGCATGGCGGCGGGGCGGTCAGCGTAGCCGAGCAGCAAGCCGTTGATGATTCCATCGTAGTCAATCGACTGGGCAATCGCTTGGCGCACCTTCGCGTCCTTCAGCGGCAGGTCAAAGCCTTCTGCCGGGGAAATCGCGAGGTAGGTCAGGTTCAAGGTTTGGCCGACGACCAGCTTGAGGTCGGTGTTGGCGTTCACCTGCTCGACCAAATCCTTATCGACGTTTTCATACACATCCACATCGCCGCGTTCCAGCAGTTGGAGCTTGCTGGTGGCATCGGTGTTGTGGTTCAGCGTCACGCCGGAAAGCTGTGCCGGGCCGCGCCAGTAGGTGTCATTCCGCACCAGTGTGACTTCGCTCAGGGGCGACCAACCGGTCAGCACGAACGGACCGGAACCCGCCGAGTTCTGGCTCAACCAGTCGTTGGCGGTATCGGTTGTGTCGGCATCAGCCGCATCGGTCGCGCCGTTTTCTTTCGCCAGCACACTGTCGAGGACGCTCAACGCGGGCGCGGTCACGATGGTGGCGAACGCCGGTGTCTTGACCGTGAGCGTCACGGTGACGATCAGCTTGTCGCTGGCTTCGACGCTGGCAACTTGGTCAACATAGAAGGCCGGATTGCCCTTAATGTTCTTGAGGCGGTTCCACGAAAACACCACATCTGCCGCAGTTAGCGGATTGCCGGAAGCGAACAGCACACCCTCGCGCAGCTTGAAGGTATACACCAACCCGTCATCCGAAACGGTGTAACTTTCCGCCAAGCCGGGGACGATGGTGTTCAGATCATCCGAATGGATTTCGAGCAGCGTGTCGTAGGTCGCATGGTTCAACATCAGATTTGTGGTTTCATAGGCACGCGCCGGATCAAGCGTAATGATGTCGTCCAGACTCGTGGCGACAATCAACGTGTTATCCTGCGCCAGTACCCCACCTGCGCCCAACATCATCACGCCAAGCAGCAGTAGAGTCAACAAAAGCAAACGACGTTTCATGATCAGTCCCCTTTAGCTCCAAAATGGGTAGGTCTGATACTGTAAGTCAAATGCAGATAGCTGTCAAATGGGTGGGTTAAGGCATAGCCTGCACGCCGAAGCTGTCTTCCATGAAGGTCGCTTGGGCATCCATGAGTTCTTCATCCGCCTGCGGCTGCAAGCGAATATAGCTGCCGTTGGGCTGCATCTCCCACGCCAGATGGTTATCCAGCAGGTAGGTCGCGAGCGTCCGCATCACCAACTTTTGTAAGCGGGCTTCCAGTACGGGGAACACCACTTCGACACGGTTATACAGGTTACGCCGCATCAAGTCCGCGCTGCCCATGTACAGGCGTTTGGCGGCAGGGGCATTCTGGAAGTAGAAAATACGGCTGTGTTCCAAAAAGCGCCCAACGTGGCTAATCAGCCGGATATTTTCGCTGACACCCGGAACCCCCGGCACGAGGCACGACAGCCCGCGCACGATCAGGTCGATCTGTACCCCCGCTTGTGAGGCTTGGTACAACTTTTGGATCATTACGTCTTCTTCAAGCTGGTTCATTTTGAAGATCAACCGCGCTGGTTTACCGGCTTTCGCGGCGTTAATCTCGTTGTCGATCAGTGTGTAAATCCCCGCGTGCAGGTGTTCCGGCGCGACCAGCAAACGGTTGTAGGTCGTGGCAGGCGCGTACCCGGTCAGGCGGTTGAACAGCTTGGAGACATCATCGGCAATCTCGGTATTGCACGTCAATATGCCGAGGTCAGTATACATACGGGCGGTGCTGGCATTGTAGTTGCCCGTGCCGAGGTGGATGTAACGGCGCACCCCATCCGGCTCGCGGCGGACGACCAGCGCCACTTTCGCATGGGTTTTGACGGGCAGTTCTTCCACACCGTAGGTGACATGCACACCCTTATGTTCCAACTGCCGCGCCCATTCAAGGTTGTTTTCCTCATCGAAGCGGGCTTTGAGTTCCACCAGCACCGCCACCTGCTTATCGTTATCGCGGGCTTCCAGCAGCGCCTCGACAATCGGCGAATTCTTGCCTACGCGGTAGAGGGTGGCCTTGATCGCCAGCGTATCAGGGTCACGGGCGGCGGCGCGGAAGAATGTTTCCACAGGGGCAAACGATTCGTAGGGATGGTGCAGCAGAATGTCGCCTTTACGGATGGCGCTGAAAATATCCTGCTCGCCGAGGTTTTCCGGTATGCGCGGGGCGAACGGGGGATACTTGAGTTCAGGGTGATCGACACCCGACAGTTCAAACAGACTGCTTGCACCCAGCGCACCGTCAATCAGGTAGACATCGCGTTCCGGTTCCACCCCCAACTGGCGGATCAGCTGGTTCAGGGTGCGGTCGCTGATGTTATCCGGCACGCTGAGACGTACGACGGAACCGAAACGCCGTTCCTTGACGGTTTCCTCGATCATGGCGCTCATACTGCCGACGGCCTCTTCTTCCTGCTCGTAATCCACATCTGCGTCGCGGGTGACGCGGAACGGATAATGCTCCAGCACCCGCATACCGGGAAACAGCGAGTCGAGGTTATCCGAGATAACATCTTCCATCCATAAGAACGTATCCTTCATGGAGGAGTCGTTGGCGTAGCGGCGCAGCACCTTGCCAATATCGACGAGGCGCGGTAAGGCTTCTGGCACTTTCACGCGCACGAACTCGGTATCTTGGTTGCCGTGTCCGTTCGAGCGTTTCAACCACACCGCGAGGTTCAAGCTCAGGTTGGAGATAAAGGGGAAGGGGCGTGCGTGGTCAACTGCCAGCGGTGTAAGCACAGGAAAAATTTCGTTGTGGAAATACTCGCGGACGGTATCTCGATAATGCGGCTCAAGCTCGTCAATACCCAACACGCGGATGCCATGCTCGGCGAGTTTGGCGAACACCTCGCGCATCGTCGTGCGCTGGCGGGCGACCAACTCCACCACCTGCGCCCGAATTTCCGCCAGCAGGGCGCTTGCCGAGTAACCATCAGGCCGCACCGACGGCAGCTCCGTCTTGAGCTTGTCATGCACCGAGGCGACCCGTACCATATAGAACTCATCGAGATTGTTGCTAAAAATGGCAAGAAACTTCACCCGTTCCAGCAGGGGTACGGTTTCGTCCTGTGCCATCGCCAGCACACGACGGTTAAACTCGATCCATGCCAGTTCGCGGTTAAAATAGGTCTGCGGGTTGAGTTCAGGAAGATGATCTTCCTCGGTAGCGGTTGCCATGATTAGTTATCCAAAGCGCTTCATAAATCCGATGTGGGCGGACAATATAACCAATTTTAGAAAGAATTGTAATCAAATTATGTTATCAGTGCATTAACTTTGGCACAAGCACCTTACCTGACCGCTTGTACAGGTTGATATGGGTCACAATACCGGTGATTCGCCGCAAATACGGGTGGATACTCTACACAGTTGATTTCAGAAAGGTTGACCATGCTAGCAAGAGTTGAACAAGTCAAAAACACGGTGAGCGCGTGGGCAGGCATCACCGTCAACCCGCACCGCTTCGGCGGGCTGGAGTTTAACCTCGGCACGGTTGAGGTCGGGCATATCCACAGCGACGGCATGGTCGATATTCCGTTCAACAGCAAGATTCGGACTCAGCTCCTCGCCGAACGCAAAGCTGAACCCCATCACCTGCTGCCCGAAACGGGTTGGATCACCTACTACATACGCTCGGCAGGGGATGTGGAACAGGCCATCTGGTTATTCCGCCTGTCGTACCTGTTTAACGCCACGCGCGGCGCTCAAAAAGCGGCGCTAAAGGACGCGGTGAACGTGCCGGAAGCCTTTGCAGCTTTGCAGCCCAGCGCCGAACTGCAAGCCATCTTCGGCAGCGTGGCACGCATCACGGCTGTTGAGGAGCAGGCGTAGCGAACGCCGAAGCCTTAAAATAATCTTCCATCACGTCCATCCACTGCACCAACCCCTGCCACGCCCCGAACGGTTGGTAATAGGCGGCGATCTCTTTGTCGTGGGCAGCCGCGATGCCGTTGTTGATGGCATCCTTGTAGACAGTACGGCAAACGCTGTCGGTGGCGAGGCGGTCAAAATGACCGAGCAGCTTGAGCAGCGTCCCCGCCGCGTAATCCCCGAAGCCTTTGACCGCTTTAATGCGCTTATATACCTCATCGGAAGTCAGCGCCGCGTTCCGCCACGACTCGATTTCGAGATCACCATTCGTGATGCGCGTTGCCAGCAGGTGCAGGTAATCACCCCGATAACCGGCGCGGACGTGCGCGTTCAGTTCGGCTGCGGGCATAGCGGCGAGGCGCTGCGGTGTGGGGAAAGCGTGACCACCGCCTGCGTAGGACTCACCCAGCGTCACCACCCGTTCCGTCATTTGGATGGTCATGCGCCATGTGGTATTCGTCGTAAACAGGGTTTTTACAGCGTCCTCCCACGTCGTCGGTGAGGCCAGCAAACGCCCAGCACCGAGCGGCTCAATCCACTGGTAACGGGGATATGAGCGCATCGTTTCGTAGAATCTGCTCATGTCGCGCTCGATGCCGAGGCTGGCACGTAAAGCGTGACTAATATCCTCAATTTGCTCTGGCTGGAGCGCGTCGATCCCTTCGACGTGTACGAGCAGTGATCCGGGTTGAGCATCCGCATCTCGAAGCACCAGTTTGACGACCGCTCCATCGCCGAGTTGATGGATGCGCGTCAGCGTGCGCGTGGTTTCGTCGCAGGTGTAAGGCGGCAGATCGCACCAGCCATGACTGACAACGGTTGACCAGAAGCGGAAATTTGGCGGCGTAGTGAGGGTGAAGCCCGGCATGAAGTTGTTTCCTGAGTTGACAATTATGCAAACAGGAGACTCTGGAAATAGGGTTTATGTTACACTTCTGGCATGGCGTGGGGTTCAGGAATCGGGTCGTTAAATTCCAGTGCGACTTCTATCCAACCTTGCATGGCCTCTTGAATAAGTGAGGGAATAACATCCCATTTATCAGACTGCGTGATGCACCCCGGCAGTTCCTTCACTTTAATTACCCACCCACCCTCTTCGGAAGGAATGATTTCATAGGAATAGGGAAGTGCCATATAATAGGCTAGAGATTTATTCGCCATCTTCTGATCCCTCACTATCTTCCACTTTCGGGTATAAAACATCAAGCATTTCAATCACACTATTGACGTACTCAGGCTTGACTGTATTTCCATGAACAGGAATAACTAATTTTGCGTTCTCAGGATGGCGAAAAATATGGTGACTACCGGCAATCCGTATCAGCGAAAATTCAAATCGTTGTAGTAAAGTTTCTAACTCGGAAAACTTAACACCTTTTGGGTTATTTCGCAGTTTTTGTCGCAGTTTTTCGCGTTTTGACATTTTAGATAACTTTCCAATGTTATCACCATTATAGATGACGCTACAACACGCACACCCGATTTTAAGAGATTTCTGATGCGATTAATATCCATTTCGTGTTGAATAAAGGGTGTACCAATCTCCCTGTCGCCGTAATGCTCTCATAATCTAACCCGTCTATACTCTACAGCGATAGGCTTAATCACGAAAGGTCAACATGATGAGTCCTCAAAACCCTGCCGGAACCGAAGTCGCTACCTTAGCCGGTGGCTGCTTCTGGTGTCTGGAAGCTGTTTACGATCAGTTTAATGGTGTGGTGTCGGTCGAGTCCGGTTATATGGGCGGCAAAACACCGAACCCCAATTACCGTGACGTTTGCACCGGCATGACCGGACACGCCGAAGTTATTCAGGTGACGTACGATCCGCAGGTTGTCAGTTTTCAGGATTTGTTGAACGTGTTCTTCACCATTCATGACCCGACGACGCTCAACCGTCAGGGGAACGATGTGGGAACGCAGTACCGCTCGGCGATCTATTTCCACACGCCGGAACAGAAGGCAATTGCCGAAAAGACCATCGCTGATCTGAACGCCGAAAAGCGTTGGAACGCGCCGATTGTGACCGAAGTCACGCCGGCTTCGACCTTCTACATCGCCGAAGACTACCATCAGGAATACTTCGCCAACAACCCGAACCAAGCCTACTGCCAATTCGTGGTCGCGCCGAAGGTTGCCAAGTTCCGCAAGTACTACACGGACAAGCTGAAGGTGAAGGCCTGAACAGCCGCCCCCAAAGCGCGTGACAGGCACAAAATGAAATGTCTGTAGGGGAGGGGTTGGGTCTACTTCACCGCCCCTTCTTCAACCCCATATAATACTCGCGCTGTGCCTTGTCGAATTTCTCAATCGAGCAGCTTCTCGATCTCATCCGGCGGCAGGTCGATAAATGGCTTCGCCAGCGTGAAAACCTGCCCTATCTTTACGCCGATAAAGATGTCGCCTTTGCCGGATTCGCCTTTGCCGGATTTAAAATAGCGATGAATCTTCTTCAGTTCATCTGGGGACTGTAACCTTTCGAGTTGTTGGATGAATTGTTTCGCTGTGAGATCAATTGGCATAATATCCCTTCCATGCTACCAATCCTCTCTCAGACACCATCCCACTCTAAAGCTAAAACTCGCCGGAGCGCCACGGCATCTCTTGAAACACCCACGAATTGCCGTCCGGGTCTTTAAATCTAACGTACTTGATACCCTGCGGATGGACATCAATGTCACCCACCGCCACACCCCGGCTGATAAGCATCGCCCGCGCTTGCTCGACATCTTTGACCACCAGATGTACGGCCTTCACACATCCCGGCTGCATGTCGTCAATTTCCGGCATCCCACTCCCCATAACGATGGAACAGGCCGAACCGGGTGGGGTCAGTTGGATGACTCGCATTCCATTTCCCGGCTGCACATCATGGTCGAGGTGGAAGCCAATTTTCTCGACATAAAAGGCTTTGGCGCGGTCGATGTCACTTACAGGAATAGGGATAAGTTCGAGTTTCATGTCGATTTGTTCAGGGTTAGCCATTTGGGTTTTCACCTTTCAAAACTGCCGCCAGCTTATCCAAACACTGCTCCATGCCCATCCGCGACATTTCCATCATCTGTCCCTCCGTCCACCCGTATTCGGTCACGGTGACTTCGGTCTTGCCGCCATCCAGCGCTTTAAATTCGATAACTTGCCGTTGGTCTACAGGAAAATCCGGCGGCATCCCAATCGCCACAGGGTCAACCTTATTGCCGTCCTTGTCCGATAGGTTGTGGATGTATTCTAAACGCTGCTGCGGGACGATCTTCTCGTACTGCCAGATGCTGTAGTTCGTCCCGAACTGCGGTGAACTCATGCCCACGATTGACTTACCACCCTCGCGCACATCCATCTCCGCCAGCGGCGAGGTAAAGCCGTTCGGCCCCCACCACTGCATCAGGGTCGCGCCGTCATTCCACGCCTTCCACACCGCGTCAACCGGCGCGTCGAACACCTTGCTCATCACCAGATCATGCTTCGCCATATCGCACTCCTTCTATTTATCACAAGATCATCAACTTGTAGGGGCTACTTGTTAAGCCGTCCTTCCTAAACTGCTTATCGTGCCGTTAGCGCTTCACCCGATACCGCAAATGGGTCACATGCGGCGTGGGTGTCACACCGGTGATTTCGAAATGAATTGGCTCGATACCCAGATGCTTGAAAAACGGGATGCCTTCACCCAGCAGCACCGGCACCAGATCAATGCCGATCTCGTCCATCACGCCCGCCTTCAAACACTGCTGTGCCACATCCGCGCCTGCCACGCCGATGCTCTTACCACCCGCGAGCTGCTTGGCTTTCGCAATCGCGTCCTCCAGCGTGTGGGCGACTTCAAAACCCCATTCAGGCTGAATCCAGTCCGGCGATTCGCGGTGCGTCAGCAGGACAATCGGCACATTTGCCGGATGCTTGCCACCCCATCCGTGGGTCATATCAAACAACCGTCTGCCGGAAATGATGGCTCCAAGCGTGTTGACCATCACCTCGCGCTCCTCGACACTTTCCTGAGTGAGTTTGAGGTCAAGTTCGTGGTCGCCTATTTCCGCTTTCACATCGGTCTCGCCCATGAACATCCACGCGAAAACGTGGGTAACATCATCATTCGGGCCAGCGATGAAGCCGTCGAGAGACATGGAGAACCCTGCACCAATTGTACTCATATTATGCGCTCCTATTAGCCTGTTAGAAAATCCGTAGGGGTTAGTGCGTGGCGGTTACTTCACCACGCGGTAATGTAAATGGGTTACGTCTGTGCCTTCCGTCACCGACAACCGTTCGAGGGTGACGTGCTGCCCCAGATGACCGAATAAGCTGATGCCATCGCCCAGCAGCATCGAGGCCAGTTCGATAAAAATCTCGTCGATCAATCCAGCTTTAATAGCCTGCTGCACGATCTGTGTGCCGCCCACCACCACATTCCGATTGCCAACGACCTGCTTGGCTTGGACAATCGCGCTTTCCACGCCATCGGTCACGAAGGTGAAGGGCGAGTCGGGCTTCAGCCAGTCCTGCGGCGGATTATGGGTCACAACAAACGTCGGCACGTTGAAAGGTGGCTTGCCGCCCCACGCGCGTGAGACATCGAAATCACCGCGTCCGGTAACAATCGCGCCGGTCGTCTCGGCGAGGCTGTTGAAGTACCGGGCGCTCGCGGCGGACATTTTGAACGTCATGCCGGTTCCTTCTAGCGGCACTTCGGTATCCCCGCTGTAGTACCACTTGAACAGCGTCCCGATGTCGCCATTCAGCGCGGCGATGAACCCGTCCAACGACATCGTAAATCCGGTCACGACATTGCCCATATCCATCTCCTTCGCTTCGCGCTGTGGTTGTTCCCCAGCACATTCATATGATACGACAGGTAGGGAGCAGTCGTCTTGTAAAAAATGGCAAGCTAGAGTGATGCGTTTGCCGTGAGCAGTTGTGCAGGGGTTTTGCCGACAAATCGTTTGAGGGATTTGGTGAGGTGGGGTTGGTCGAAGTATCCCGTTTCAAAGACGGTATCGAGAATCGGTATGCCCTGTTCGATCATCGCTGCCGCCTTCTGCGCCCGAAGGATCTGCCGGATCTGGTTCTGTGTCATGCCGGTCGTCTGCAAGAAGCGGTGGCGGATGGTGCGGTCAGCGACATCCTGTGGCAAATCGAGCAGGGCGGTCGATACCACCGGATCATGCACCAGCGACTCGTCGCGTACCAGCCGGTTAATGAAGGTCTCGACATTATCGTAACTGGGGAACTGCCACGCCGAGCCATGCAGCCAAAACTTCTGGCTGGACGCATCCGGCAGCAGCACCTCGCGGTCAATAAGTGTCCGCGCGGGGAACTGCGGCATGAACATCCCCACCTTGAACTTGATCCACAGGATTTCCGCGTCGCCGCCCCATGAGGCTACACCCGATGTCGGCAGCGAACCCACCACCAGCGGGATCACGACACCGTTCACCCGCACGATCACCATATGCCAGTGGGATTCGGCAGGGCGCACGCTCGTTCCGTCGCCTGTCGTCCATCCGCGGCATACCGTCTCGATATACGGCGAGTCTGATGGTCGCTCCTCAGAAAACATTGTCATCGGACAGTTCCTAAACCTTCTCACTTACCCATTATGGTGGTGGTTACAAAGTAAGTGGTATGTGTGAAACGGTGGCGCGGACGAGATGTATCTCATCCCTACACGATGGATTCTGTTTGTGTTAGAGCAATGATTTATCACTTGCCCTATGACCACTACCCCCATTATTTAAGCATTTTTGTTCTGTTTCCGCAACCAGCGTTCACACCCCAAACGAAAAGAGGCAAACGTCTCCGTTCGCCCCTCCTTATAATCAAATTGCTACTCTGTTCCCCTCCCTGTTACTACGGGAAGGGCTGACGGTGAAGTGAGCCTGCGAACGTACCGTCGTGGGGTGGGGTCAGTACCCCAGAATTTGCGCGACTTCCCCCGCCGCCTTCTTGGTCGCGCCGAGGATGTACGCCAGCCGCGCATCCTTCTCGCACAGCACCGCCAATGACGCGCGCCCTGCCGGATACACCACCATCACACCGTCCTCACCTTCCATCAGCAAGCGTTCCAACTCGCCCTGCTGCAAGCGCCCCAACGTGCGTTCCGCGAGGCCGATGAGTGTGGCGGACATGGCTGCCACCTGCGGGCTGCTCGTCGGATTCTGGTGGGGGTTGTCCTCGTCGCCGGGGGGGTATGCTGAAACCAGCAGCCCATCGTTATTCACGACCACCGCTGCTTTGATGCCATCCGCAGCGCCATTCAGTTCTTTCAAGGCGCGTTCAAGCCGTACTTCGCGTGTTTCCTGAACCATAAAAGCTGTGCCTTGCTGTTAAGTGATTTTATGCGTTTATATATCGTGTATGTGACGATCACCTTAAACAGTATAGCCTAGAATAGCGATCAGCCACAATAAGCGTTACGGTTAGAAGCCGTTTGAAAAGTAGGTTTAGGGTTCCTCGGACGCGATGTATCGCGTCCCTACACGAAATTTGCATCACAAACGCGCGTTTTTGTAGGGACAGCATACAGGCTGTCCGGTATTTCAAAACTTCTCAAATGGTTTCTTAGACTATCCTAACTTTGTTGTGACCACAGCCGCGACCAGCGAAACACCTGCTGCCGAAAAGGACTAGACCTTGGTGGGGTGTTCGCCGTTCCCTTCGCTGATGAGGGCGACGATACCCTTCGCACCTTCGTCAGCATCCAGCAGCATGATTTTGACAAAGAGCGTGAGGGGAACGGCGAGCAGCGCCCCTGCCGCGCCGAGTATCCACGTCCAGAAGATCAACGAGATAAAGATGAACAGCGCCGAGATGCCCAGTTCTTCGCCGATAAAGCGAGGAGCGACAAAGTTTTCGATCACATTATTGATGACGCTGTAGAGGACGATCAGAATGATGGCGACCAGCGGGCCTTTTTCGAGCAGCGTGACGACGACCGGTGGGATGAGGCCGAGGACGAAGCCGACGTTCGGGATGTAGTTGGTGATGACCGCCAGCACACCCCACTGCACCGCGAAATCGACCCCCATAATGAGCATGACGACCGTTTGCACAGCCGCGATAACCACGCCGAACACCGTTTTTAAGATCATGTAGCGCTGCACACTGTAGAAGAAAAGATTGGCGCGGGCGAGCCACGGGCTGTCCTCGCCCAAGACCCTCTTGAGGCGGCGAGGAATATTGGGCGCATCCATCAGCATGTAAAACAGCATGAGGAAAATGAGCAGGATGTTACCGAGCGAGTCCAAGATGCCGCGCAGGGCAGCGCTGGCGAAGGGGAAGATCGACTGAAGGTTAATCGACTCCAACGCTTCACGGCTTTGTTCGGAGAGGCCGAAGGCATCCAACTGCTGCCATGTGCTGGTTTCGAGCTGCTGTAGGCGTTCCTCGTAATCCGGCAGTTTGCGGATGACCTGATTAGCCGATACACCAATGAATGTCACCAGCAAGATACCAATGAGGATGATTAAGGCGAGCACCAGCGCGAGCGACGCACCCTGCGACCAACCGCGCTGACGCAGCCACGCTTGCAGGGGGGCGCACAACATGGCGATGAGCGCCGCGAGGAAGAAGGCGTTCAGGGTATCGGCGAAGGCGCGCATTCCTGCCATGACGACTACGATGCTGGCTCCGATGAGCAGCAGGCGGGTGATGGGTGAAAAGGTCGTGGACATAGGCGCGGCCTCCGTTGTGGGTGGTGAGTGTTCGGCAGTCGGGCGACAGGCCAAACAGTTGTAGGCATTATAGCATGGGGCGGGATTCGAACCCTCAGCCGATAGTCGTAGTTATGCAGAAAACGGGAGGGTCGTAACCCTCCCTTACAGGAAACAATATCTGAAAGGGAGGACACATTGATCCTCCCCTACGATGATTATTGGACGGAGGCGATGACCTCGTAGGCGATGCCATCCACCACGACGATGACCTGATCGCCGACCGCGAAGAACGGGGCGAGCGCGGGATTGCCATCCAGCAGGGCGAAGTATTCGTCGCTGAGGAAAGTCACCTTCTGGGTTTGCATGGTGTCCGGCTGGAAGGCGGTATCCGTCCATACGCCGTTTTGCAGCAGGAAGGTCTTACCACCCACCGATTGGATGGGGTTGACCTCCGGCTCGGCAAAGTAGCCATCGGTATCGGTTGTACCGCCCACACCACCGACAGGCGCACCCTGCGTTGCCATGATCGGCTGCTGGGCGGGCGCGGCTGCGGCATTGGCAAGGTCGGCACTGGCATCAGCAGCACTGACGGCGGCCTCACCGGTATTAGACGAGGCGAGTGTTTGCGCTTCCTGCTCGAAGGCAGCTTCGGCGCGATCACGACCGGCTTGCGAGAGGATGTCCTCCTCGGTAATCAGGAAGCTGGTGTAGGGGGTGATGATGCCGTAGCGGACGCTGAGGGCGACGACGCTGTCGACCAATTCTTTGTTCTCACCGTTCAAGCGGATGGTGTTCAGCAGGTCACCGATGCGACGGGTTGCCCACAGGCGAGCGATGTAGGATTCACCACCAGCTTGGGGAGCGAAGTTTAAGCCGCTGTAGACGAAGGTTTGTTCCTCACCGTTGACCTGCCCCTTAAGGGTGAAGCTGATGTTGCTGGCATCGCCACGGTAGCGACCGACAAGCGTGAGCTGTGTTCCGGCGAACAGGTCGGGCAGCGGCGTGGTCGGGTACACGTCCGAGGTGTTCAGGCCGCCCGTTTCGAGGGTGACGTTGGTCAGCACGGGGGCGCTGATCTTGTTGTAGAGGCTGGCGACTTCTTCGTCGATGCGTTCGGTCGGGCGGACGTAGGTTCCCGCGCCGTGCTGGTCACGCACGATGGAGTCGAGCAGCGTGGTATCGACATCATCGCCTACGCCGAAGCTAAAGACGCGGATGTTGGGGCGAGCGGCGTTGTTCAGGTTTTCGAGAATATCGGCGGTATCGGTTTCGCCTTCGGTCGCGAGGCCATCCGTCAAGAAGAGGACGGTGGTCGGGCGTTCGTCGTCGGCCATCTCGTAGGCGCTGGTGAGGGCGAGGTTGATGTCGGTGCCACCAACAGCTTCCTGACCACGTACCCAATCAATCGCGGCCTGTGCTTGATCGGTCGATTCCATGTTGTTGCTAAACAGGCGCATACCGGTGCTGAACAGGACGACGTTGAAGCGGTCGGCAGGGTTCAACTGCTTGAGGACGTATTCCGCAGCGTTGCGGGCTTGATCCCACTTATCGCCGAACATGCTGCCGGATTGGTCGAGGACGATGATGACATCCTTGGCAATCGCTTCGCTGCTGGCGAGGCTCAACGGAGGCTGAACGAGCAGCATGAAGAAGCCGTCTTCGTTGGCACTTTCGCGGTAGGTGAGCAGGTTGGCGTTGATGGTCTGGGTGGAGAGGCCGTAGTACAGGCTGAAGTCATCCGCCGGAATGCTGCCAGCCGATTCGTAACCTACGGTGAACTTGTTGTCGCCTTCGCGACCGAGGGCAATCGGGTGGCTGGGTGAATAGACGTTGCTGATGGGATCGTTGCTATCCACTTCGAGGCGGATGCTCATTTCCTGCACGGGGTTTTGCGAGAGCAGGTTGGTGATCTTCAGCGGGTAGACGTAGTGGAGCAGACCGTTATCGACCGTCAATACCTGCGAGTATTGAATGTCGATTTTGCGCGACTCGCCGGGGGGAATGGGAAACACGTTGGCCTGAATGGCGCTGTCGCCCACATATTCCAGCAAGGCAGGGTCGCGGTACTGGCGCACGATTTCGTTGTAGATGTTACGGGCTTCATCCGCCGCGAGAATCTTGGCTTCGATCTCCACACCGTTGACGGTCATGGTCAGTTGGTCGACCGACGCGCCACCGGGCAGCGGGAACATGAACGTGCCTTCGGCGAGGCCGTTGCCTTCGTTACGGAATTCCATCGAGACGCTGGTGGTCGCGATCTGGTTTTGAATGCTGACGTTGACGCGGTGGTAGTCAATCTTCAGCCATTCGGGATTGGTGAACACACCGGGTTGGATGGGTTCGACGATGACACAGCCGCCGGGTGGTGTAGTCGGGCAAGGGGCATCCATCGGGCATGGGGGCGGGATGCAGGGGGCATCTTGCGCGGCAGCAGGCAGGATGCCGACGAGCAGGACGAACAGGGCGACGATGATGTGTCGATGGAAATGTCGGGATTTTAGCGTGTAACTCATTTTAGACCTCCAGAACTACTTATCTTTTGTGTTCTGGAGGCTAAGACGCTGGTGATGGAGGTTTGGTTCCAAGTCGCTGATTTTAAGCGTTGCAAATATAGCCCATCAACGACTCGACAATGGCGACATCGACCTCGGTATACACGCAGAGATGAATGCTTTCGAGGGTGAAATCCGGTTGATTGTCGTGCTTCCGCAGGAAATCGCGAAAGCAGAAAATCATGGGCGAGGCGACTTCGAGGGTTGATCGGCCACCTTGACCCGCGCCGAAGAGCGGGAAGATGATGCTCTTGATGGGCGTGAAAGCGGCTGCGGCTTCCTGCTCGCGCTCGTGGGCTTCGGTACCTTCCGGCGAGATCACGCCTTTGTTGGCGTTGACTTCCATCAACAGATTCAAGCAGTTGAGGGTGGTATGGGTAACGGCTGCGTCGGTTTGAATGGGCGTGACTTTGCGGTTGTGCGGATGCACATAGACGGTTGAGGCGTGGAAGATATAACGTGCGCCGTTCTTGACCAACGCGCTCTTGGGGTGACCAGCACGGGTGGGGATAACCTGCTCCATCTCGATGGGGCGGCTGCCGAAGCCGTCACCCTTCGTTACCTGTAGGTCGAGGTCGAGCTGAACGGTGTCTTCGAGCATTTTGCCCTGCTTCACCCACGAGCCTTCCCGCCGCAGCGCCGACGACAGCACATTACTCTCATAAATACGCGCCATCTGCATATAGTTGTTCTCGGTGTTGACCAGCACGTCGATGTTCTGCATCTGGCTCATGTCACCCGCCGCGAGGCAGATTTTGCGCCCCGAAGCCACATCAAAATGAGCATGGAACGGGTTATCGATGGGGGCTTTGCGGGCGAAACGCAGATCGCGCAGGCGGTCGCTCCATGCCTTTTGCGAATCACGGGTTTTCTTCGACAGGCTTTCGATACTTTCGAGAATGGGTGTGTAGTTCGGATGACTGCTCGCGAAGTTTAGGAACTGCATCTCGGAGATGGCGAGCTTGTTTTGGACATCGCGCAGGACTTTAGCGATTTCGTTTTCTTCAATAATCACGATTGGCAGGATTGAAACGTGCGCCCCCCGTGCGACATCCACCTCGCGCTGTACCCATTCGGAGAGGTGGGTTTCCTGTTCGAGCAGGACGATGAGTACGTCGCTGGTGTGAATGTTGTCGTAGATCAATTCCTGCCATTTGACACCGCCCTTATTTTTAAGTTCCTGTGTGTCGATGAATACCTCGTAACCAAACACATCCCGCAACTGAGTGGCGAGAAAGTCGCCTTCGGCTTTGCTATGCTCGATATTGCGATAGCTGATAAAGACTTTGATGTGTCGTGCGTTTTCTACGTTTGGCATCGTTTTCAGTTCTTTTTAAACGGGCAATAGGCTGGCTGGTGATTGTGGGAACGTTCTAACCATTTTATACTGAAAATCAATAAAGAACCCCCTCCGTCGCTGACGCGACACCTCCCCCGTAAACGAGGGGGGATAAAAATTACGGGAGGGTCTCAGCCCCTTCCCTACGAGAAGATGATTGGTGAGGTCGGTGGGGCGGACGCGATGATATTTCGTCCCTACGAAATACGTTGTTTGTGGTTGGTGAGACGGACGCAGCATCGGACTGGATAGGAAGCAGCGAATTATGGCAAAACGGGTTGAGATCATCAGCGAAAAACGGGTGTTTGACCAGCACTTCAAGATTGATGAGGCGCACCTCAAATTTGAACGGTTCAACGGCAAGATGAGCGACGAGATCACACGTTTAAATTTTGAGCGGGGGGACAGCGCGGCAGTCGTGCTGCATGACCCGCTGGCGGATATGGTGATTATGACCGAGCAGTTCCGCTACCCGACGCAGACCAAAGGTCACCCATGGATCCTCGAAATTCCGGCAGGGTCGGTGGAGTCGGAGGAGATTGACGACCCCGTGAAAACACTGCGGCGGGAACTGCTGGAAGAAATCGGCTACCGCGTGGACAACTTCCGCAAGATCGCCTCGTTCTTCGTTTCGCCCGGTGGCACCTCGGAGCGCATCCACCTGTTTTACGCGGCGATTATGCCCAAGGACAAGATCGTGGCGGGCGGTGGGGTGGCGACCGAAGGCGAGGACATCCGTATTGTGACGATGGGTGTTCAGGCGGCGCTGCACAAGATCAGCACGGGCGAGATTATGGATGCCAAGACGATCATCGGTTTGCAGTGGTTGCAGATGAACAAAGGCAGTCTTTAGTCTGTAGTCATTAGTCGATAGATAAAGACAATACAATACGATTCACCACAGAGACACAGAGGGCACAGAGAAAGACCAGAGATTCGTTTAAACCGCCAAGTCGCCAAGAATAGACCCCCACCCCGACCCCATCAGGACGGTCGCAGGCTCCCTCCCCTGATAGCCGTAGTAACAGGGGAGGGAGAGAGCTAATGTTATTCAAATATATCGGACGGGATGATGTCATCCGGCGCGGCGGGTGGGAGCGTGGCGCGGGCGGCAGCGAAGGCGGCTTGTACCTCGGCGGCGGTGGTGGCGGCGAGCAGGGTGGCCGAGAGTTCGAAGGCGACTTCCGCCGGCAGGTGACGCACCTCGAAGGCGCGGGCGCGGGTTTTGCCGAGGCGCTTGAGGGCGAAGCGTTCCCATTGGGCGAGTTCCGTTAGTGCTGCGTTCTCAGTGCTGAGTACTGAGTCGGGATTATCGTTCGGCTGCTGGTGTGCCTTGACGGATTCTTCCATCTCAATATGCGGGAAATTCTGCAAATACTGCAAATTCCGCAAATGCGACAAGGCATTTTCCGAAGTATTGTCGGTAATGTCGTCAGTGTCGTCAGTGTCGTCAGTGTCGTCAGTGACAGTTTTGACATTGGCTGACATTTCCGACACAGATGGTTTTGTGGCGGCATTGGCGGCGGCGGCGGTGCTATTTGGCTGTTTGGTGTCGGAATCGCCATCAGACGCGAGCATTTTTCCGGCGCTGACGGGTAAGCTGCCCCAGAGGGCAGCGGGCAAGCGATAGTAGCGCTCACGGATTTCGTTGATGCTCATGATCGGGTAGGCGGTTTTGATTTCATCCAGCCGTGCCTGTGCGTCAGTCGGGCGGATGTCCTCAAACTCGGCGACGTAGTTCCCCGGCCAGAAGGGCAGCAAGTCCTGCGTGATCTTCTGGCTGATGCGTACCAGCTTCGGCCAGAGCGTGCGCTCGATGAACAGGCGCTCGGCGACTTTGGCGTTGGCTTCGGTAGCGTTTTCGCTGACAAGACCAACGGGGATGCCGAAGATATTCAGGATTTCGTCGCGGTGGGCTTTGCGACCCTGCAAGAAATCCAGCTCGTTGTGGTTGAGACCGATGTTTTTCCACTCGATTTCGCCACCCCGCAGGAAGGCCGTCCGGCGCTGCGGCCCGCCGTAACTCTGCCGCCATTCGCGCTTGATGCGTTCGTAGTCAGAATCGGTGACACTTTCGCGGATATTGACGATACCCGCCGGAACACCGTTATCCTGCCCGAAGGTGTTACGATTCCACTCGGACATGGCGCGGTCGCTGGTGACGGCGAGGCGCGCGGCTTCCAACGCGGAGAGGCCGTAGAAGTCGTTGAGCGGATGCCAGCGCCGGAAGTGGACAACCTCGATAGGCAGCAGCGGGATACGCTGACCGTCCAGTTCGTAGACGTAACCTTTGATGTAGTCGGTAGCATCCGGCACGATGCTCACACGGTCAGGGCGCAGCGGCCAGATTTCAGTCGGCGCACCGGAACCGTCACCACTGAGGAACCAGAAAGCATCGCCCGTGAGTTCCAGCATCCCCAGCGTTTGCTCGATCAACTCGAAGCGGCTCATGTAAGGGTTGGGCGTGTCGAGGAGGCGTTCGAGAGGGTGAACCCTCACCCCTAACTCAGATACCCTCACCCCCAGCCCCTCTCCCTCAGGGCGAGGGGAGTTAAGGCCAAAACGCGGATGGACGCGCAGGGGGACGAGG
>Ga0209460_1000694_pt1 | contig 26850 bp, 23 predicted proteins | sample EBPBio132013_DNA_FD_185868 | JGI IMG/M metagenome (GOLD analysis project Ga0209460, IMG submission 185868) | Wastewater treatment Type I Accumulibacter community from EBPR Bioreactor in Madison, WI, USA - Reactor 2_5/13/2013_ DNA (SPAdes)... | ecosystem: Engineered > Bioreactor > EBPR >... | reverse complement strand
GCGGCGTTGCAAATGCTCGCGATACCGCCCGGTATCGCTGCGCTTTGCGCCTTGCATCGCATCCCGTCTCGACTGTCCTTCACCACCCATTTCAATGTTTCAGCGGACTAGCGAGCTTGCCCTGCGCAATGGGCGGGTGTCGTCGGGCCGGGCAACGACGGTCAGCCCGCCGCGCGGCGCTCGAGGATTTCGAAGGCCGGCAGCTGCTTGCCTTCCAGCACCTCCAGGAAGGCGCCGCCGCCGGTGGAGATGTAGCCCACGTCCTTGTCGATGCCGTACTTGGCGATGGCCGCCAGGGTATCGCCGCCACCGGCGATGCTGAAGGCGGGCGAGTCGGCAATGGCACGGGCGATGGTGCGCGTGCCGTTCTCGAACGGCGCCATCTCGAACACGCCCACCGGGCCGTTCCAGACAATGGTGCCGGCGGCCTTGAGCTGCGTGGCCAGGCGCTCGGCGGTGTCGGGGCCGATGTCCAGGATCAGCTCGTCGGCCGCCACGTCGGCCGCCTGCTTGACGGTGGCCGCGGCGTCGGCCTTGAATTGCCTGGCCACCACCACGTCGGTGGGGATCGGCACCTCGGCGCCGCGGGCTGCCATGGCCGCCATCACGGCCCTGGCCTCGTCCACCAGGTCGGGCTCGGCCAGGCTGTTGCCGATGGGCAGGCCGGCGGCCAGCATGAAGGTGTTGGCAATGCCGCCACCCACGATCAATTGATCGACTTTGGCAGCCAAAGACTTCAGGATCGTGAGTTTTGTGCTCACCTTGCTGCCGGCGACAATGGCCACCAGCGGCCGCCTGGGGTGCGCCAGTGCTTTTTGCAGGGCGTCGATCTCGGCCGCCAGCAGCGGGCCGGCGCAGGCCACCGAGGCGAACTGGGCGATGCCGTAGGTCGTGGCTTCGGCGCGGTGTGCGGTGCCGAAGGCATCGTTCACGTAAATATCGCAAAGCGCGGCCATCTTGCGAGAAAGTGCTTCATCGTTCTTCTTCTCGCCCTTGTTGACGCGGCAGTTCTCTAGCAGCACGAACTGGCCCGGCGCCACCGACACGCCGTCCACCCAGTCGGTCACCAGCGGCACTTCGCGCCCCAGCAACTCGCCCAGACGGCGGGCGACGGGCGCCAGCGAATCGGCGGGCTTGAGCTCGCCTTCGGTCGGACGGCCCAGGTGCGAGGTGACCATGACGGCCGCGCCGGCATCCAGCGCCATGCGGATGGCCGGCACGCTGGCGCGGATGCGGGTGTCCTCGGTGATGGCGCCGCGCTCGTCCTGCGGCACGTTGAGGTCGGCGCGGATGAAGACACGTTTGCCCTGCACGGCGCCTTGCGCGCACAGGTCGGAAAAGCGGATGACGTTCATGGCAGGCAGCTGAGATGAGGAAAAGCCAGGCCGGACAGGCGCCGGCCACGTGAGTGCGCCGCCATTGTAGGAGCCCAGGCCGACATCACTCTGACCTTCTTCAGTCTGAAAAACGCTATCCAAATCAGAGCTGCTTGCGCTCATTGGACAAGCGCTACAGGCCTATTTCAGGCTCTTCTCGCGGATGTTTTCGTTCGGCCGTTGGCGGTTTCGACCTGGAACGGGCCAAGGTGCGCGGTTCACCAGCCCAGCCCCACCCGCAGCGGCAGGAACACCGCCATGCCCACCGCGATGGCCACCGGCAGCACGTAACTGCTGCGGCGGCGCCAGAAGTAAAAGCCCGCCGCCGCCAGTGCGCCCCAGGTGCGGGCGTCGCGCAGCAGCGGACCGATGGCGCCCTCGGTCAGCAGGATGTCGGGGGCGATCACGGCGGTCAGCGCGGCGATGGGGGCATACTGCAGGCCGCGCTCGGCCCATTCGGGCAGCGTCCATTCGCGCTCGCTGATGAAGAAAAAGCCGCGCGTGATGACCGAAATGGCCGTCATGCCCAGAATGGTCAGCAGCGTCCAGCCGTCCAGCTCATGCATGGCGCGCCCCTTCCCGCTCGCCGCCACGCGGCCAGCGCGGCTCGACGTACAGGCTGATGGCCACCGCCACGGCAATGGCCGCCACGATGTTGAGCCGGTAGGGCAGCTCGAACAGCACGATGGCCGCCGCCGCCGCGGTGATCGCCGACAGCGCGCGCAGCCGGGTGGTCACCATCGAGCAGGCCACCGCCAGCAGCGCCAGCGTGCCGGCGAATTCCAGCCCCCAGCGCGCCGGCAGGGCCGCGCCCAGAAAGATGCCCAGCATGCTGAGCGACTGCCAGAACACCCAGTTGGTGACGTTGCCGCCCCACAGGTAGGCCATCTGGGCGCGGCGCTGGCCGTTGGTCTCGGGCGGCCGCGGAAAGCGCCGGGTGAACAGCACATAGGTCACGTCGCCCGTGAAGTAGCCCAGATACAAGCGGGACGATCGACGCAAATGCATGAAATACGGTCGCAAATGCAGACTGAAGACGACAAATCGCAGGTTGACGCAGAACGCCGCCGCCAGCACCACCCACAGCGGCGCGCCGGCGGCCATGAGCGGAATGGCGGCCAGCTGGGCGCTGCCGGCGAACACCAGCAGCGACATCAGCACGCTCTCGGTGATGCTCATGCCGCTCTTGACCATGGCCACGCCGGTCATGAAGGCCCAGGCGGTCAGGCCGATCGAGACCCCCGCCATCTCGCGCGAGCCGACCCAGAACAGCGGGTGGCGCGCCGTGTGCGCCCAGCGGTCAACGCGCCGCGACAGCCAGGCGCCCAGCCGGCCGCGCGCCGGCAGCTCGCCCGGGTCGGGCGGCAGCGGCATGTTCATGGCACGTCGCCCGCCTGGCCCAGGCACTGGCCGGGCGCCAGCGCGAAGCCGCGCAGGAACTCGCGCGCCGGCAGGCGCTTGCCGCCGGGGCGCTGCAGCTCGGTCAGGCGCAGCGCGCCGTCGCCGCAGGCCACCGTGATGCCCGCGTCGTTGATGGCAATAATCTGCCCGCAGCGCGCATCTGGCGTGCGCAAGCAGCTATCGATTTCAGAGCTCCACAGCTTGATTGCCGCATCGCCCAGCGTGGTGCTGGCGCCGGGGAAGGGGTCGAACGCGCGGATGCGCCGCTCGATCAGCGCCGCCGGCTGGCGCCAGTCGATGGCTGCTTCGTGCTTGTCGATCTTGTGCGCGTAGCTGACGCCCTCGGCCGGCTGCGGCACGGGCCGCAAGGCGCCCTGCCCGGCCAGTTGCAGCGCCTGCACGATCAGCTGCCCGCCGAGGGCGGCCAGTTCGTCGTGCAGGCTGGCGGTGGTGGCGCGCGGGCCGATGGGCAGCGCCTGCACCAGCAGCATGTCGCCGGTGTCCAGGCCGGCATCCATCTGCATGATGGTGATGCCGGTGCGCGCATCACCCGCCTCGATGGCACGGTGGATCGGCGCGGCGCCACGCCAGCGCGGCAGCAGCGAGGCGTGGATGTTGAGGCAGCCGAGACCCATGCCCCCACGCTCCACGGCTGCGCCTGTTGCGCTGCCCCCCGAGGGGGCCCTCGCGCCTTCGGACGGCCGGGCGGCGCTCCACAGGCCCCCACGCTCCACGGCTGCGCCTGTTGCGCTGCCCCCCGAGGGGGCCCTCGCGCCTTCGGACGGCCGGGCGGCGCTCATGTCATCCAACACCCACTGCGGCAGGATCAGCCCGTAGGCGGCGACCACCATGACGTCGGCGCGGGCGGCCTGCAGCGCGTCGCGCGCCGCTGCGGCGTCCTCGGGATATTTGCCGTCCAGGCGCAGGCTGCGCGGCTGGACGACGGCGATGCCGTGCTGCTCGGCCAGTTGCTTGACGGGCGAGGCGTGCAGCTTCAGGCCGCGCCCGGCCGGGCGGTCGGGCTGGGTCAGCACCAACGGCACCTCGAAGCCCGCCGCCAGCAACTGCGCCAGGGCCACGCGGGCGAATTCCGGAGTGCCGGCAAAGACGATGCGAAAACTCATGTTTTGATAGCTGCTGGCGCTTGACTGGCAAGCGCAAAATGCTTGTTTTATGCATAAGCAACGGGCGCCGCGGGCAAGCCGGGGCGCGGCGCGCTCACGGCCTCACCTGGGCTCCGGCGGGTCGGGCAGGTTCTCGTCGCCGCTGGACCAGCCGCGCACCACGCCGGCGCGGTCGATGTCGATGTACAGCAGGCGCCAGGTGGGGCCGTCCAGGTAGCGCCAGACCCAGATGTCACCGTCGAAGTTGTGCACGCCGATCACCTGCGCGGGCCGGCCGTATTCGCGCAGCACATCGTCGCGCGTCCAGCGCCCGGGCCGGATGCGGGCACCGAACAGGCCTTCGCTCAGCGCCTGCTCGACGCGCGCCACGCGGCCCTGGGCGTCCAGGTCGAGGTTGTACACCTGCTGGCCGCCCGGCTGGTAGGAATACTGCCAGCGCTCCCCCGCGTCCGCCGTGGCCGGGTAGCGGGCGGTGGGCGGGCCCAGCCGTGGCGCCAGCTCGGTGGCCGGGCTGCCGGGGGCCACGCCACCGGGGCTGGCGCAGCCGCCCGCCAGCAGCACCCCGGCCGCCAGCAGCAGGGCGCCCAGGGGCCGTTCGATCGACGCCGGTAGTCGCTGTGCCCGTGAGTAGGCGCTCACGCCGTCACCCGCGCCTTCGCCTTGTCGGTCTTGTCCTGCCGCTCGGCCTTCAGCAGCTTGGTCTTGATGCGGCCGCGCTTGAGCGGCGACAGGTATTCGACGAACACCTTGCCGCGCAGGTGGTCCATCTCGTGCTGGATGCACACGGCCAGCAGGCCATCGGCCTCGATCTCACGCGCCTGGCCGGCTTCGTCCAGCGCGCGCACGCGCACGCGCTCGGCGCGCTCGACGCCGTCGTAGATGCCGGGCACCGACAGGCAGCCCTCCTCGCCCAGCACGCGTTCGTCGCTGGCCCACACCAGCTCGGGGTTGATCAGCACCAGGCGCTGATTGCGCTGCTCGGACACGTCCATGACGATCACGCGCTCGTGCACGTCCACCTGGGTGGCCGCCAGGCCGATGCCCTTGGCCTCGTACATGGTCTCGAACATGTCGTCGATCAGCGTCCTGATGCGCGCATCCACCGTCGACACGGGCTGGGCCACCTTGTGCAGGCGCGGGTCGGGGTAACGAAGAATGGGAAGCAGGGCCATGGGAATAAGGGAACCTCGGCATAAGCTCTGGCGGTAAGCAGGCGCTGCGGATCGGGATGGGATGCAAGGCGCAAACCGCAGCGATGGCCGCGGCCATCGCGAGGATTTGCAACGCCGCAGACCGCCCGAGACCGCAGATGCCTGCGGCGCAGGAGCTTATGCCGAGGTTCCTAAGGTCTCGGATGTGGCGATTTTCGCTACTTTTTGAAGTTCGCGCTGCCCTGGGTGAGTGATTTCGTTGCCGGATCAAGGGCTTGAATGCAGAATGTCCGGTGACTTGTCAAGTTGGCAGCTGCTTTCAGCAAAACAATGAAACCTCTTTTTCCTGGTGCCACGCGCGCGCTGGTCGCGCCCCTCGGACTGTTGGCCGCGGCCCTGCTCGGCGCGCCCCCCGCCGCCGCGCAGGCGGCCTCTCGCCTGCCGGTGACGCCCATGCAACGGGCCACCGCCCAGCAGGTGGCGGCGCAAGGCGTGCCGCTGTCGGCGCTGGCGCCCAACGCGCCCGACCAGTACACGGTGCGCCGCGGCGACACGCTGTGGCGCATCTCCAGCCTGTTTCTGAAGTCGCCCTGGCGCTGGCCCGAGCTGTGGGGCATGAACCTGAACGACATCCGCAACCCGCACCTGATCTACCCCGGCCAGCAGCTGGTGCTGGAGCGCGTGGGTGACCGCGCCTTCCTGCGCGCGCGCCGCGGCGCCGACGGCGAGCCGGGCGACACCGTGCGCGTGTCGCCGCGCAACCGCATCGAAATGCTGGGCACCGGCCCGCTGCCGACGCTGGAGCCGCACCTGATTGAGCCCTTCCTGACCGAGCCGCTGGTGGTGGACGACGACAGCTTCCAGCGCGCGCCGCGCATTGTGGCGCTGGCCAACCAGAGCCGCGTGCTGGTGGCCAAGGGCGACCGCGCCTATGTGCGCGGGCCGGCCGACGCGCCCCTGCTCAGGACGCCCGGCCTGCCGACCGAATTCCGCGTGTTCCGCAACGCCACGCCGCTGAAGGACCCGATCACCAAGGAAGTCCTCGGCTACGAAGGCCATTACGTGGGCCAGGCCACGCTGGTGCGCGGCGAAAGCGAATCCGAGGAGGAGCCTGGCAGCGCGCCGGCCCCGCGCCCGACGCGCTGGCACGCCAACGGCGAGGTCCAGGCCGAACCGCGCCGCGCCGAGACCCCGACGACGCCGGCCGGCCTGCCGGTGCCCGCCACCGTGGACGTCATCGGCAGCAAGGAAGAAATGCGCGCCGGCGACCGCCTGCTGCCCGAGCCGCCGCGCGAATACCGCAACTACGTGCCGCGCGTGCCCGAGATGCCGGTGGACGCGCGCGTCGTCGCCGTGCCCGGCAGCGCCGTGCGCTACGCCGGCCAGAACCAGGTGGTGGTCATCAACCGGGGCCTGCAGGACGGCCTGGAAAGTGGTCACGTTCTGGCCCTGATGAGCACCGGCCCGAAACTGGTGGACAAGACCGACGAGTCGCGCAGCCTGATGAAGCTGCCCGACGAGCGCAACGGCATCGCCATGGTGTTCCGCCCGTTCGAGCGCGTGTCCTACGTGCTGGTGATGGAAATCACCAACCCGGTGCAGGTGGGCGACAAGCTGGTCAACCCCAACTGAGAGCCTGTGAAAAAACACCTCACGCCCGCCCGAGCCGCCAAAACGCGCCCGCTCTTCGTTGCAAATCCTCGCCGTAGCCCCGGCTACGGCTGTGGTTTGCCCTTGCAGGGCGCCGATCAGCCAGAGGCTGACCTTCTTCGTGCCGTCCAGTGGCCCGCGGGGGCCACTGGAGCCGCGGCACTCAGCCTCGATCGGACGCGTTTTGACGACCCTTTCGGGCGCGATCAATTTATTCACAGGCTCTGAGGCCGCGGCGCCCGTCTTGCCGGCGCCCAGCCCCCCACACGCCATGGACCGGCAGGAACTTGAGGCCTGGCTGCGCCTGACGCTGACGCCCGGCATCGGCAACGACACGGCGCGGCGCCTGCTGGCCGCCTTCGGCCTGCCGCAGCACGTGTTCGCCCAGTCGCCTGCCGCCTTGCGCCAGCTGCTGACCCCGGCGCAGGCCAGCGCGCTGGCCCAGCCACCCGACGACCTGGCCGCGCGGTTGCAGGCCTGCCTTGACTGGCTGGAGGCGGCCGAGGACGGCATGCCGCGGCGCATCGTCAGCCTGGGCGACGCCGCCTACCCGCAGTCCCTGCTGGCGATCCAAGACCCGCCCTGCCTGCTGTATCTGCTGGGCCGGCTGGCCACCCCGGATAGTGAGCCGAATAAGGTTGTAGCACCCGCTGGACAAGCGCTGACAGCTATTGAATCAGGAGCATATCACTGGCCACCGCGGGCCATGGCCATCGTCGGCAGCCGCAACCCGACGCCCCAGGGCAGCGCCAACGCGCGCCAGTTCGCGCGCACGCTGGCGGCCCAGGGCATCTGCGTGGTGTCGGGCCTGGCGCTGGGCATCGACGGCGCCGCGCACGAAGGGGCACTGGACGGCGCGCCGCCGTCGGCCCCCGGGCCGGCCACCATCGCCGTCATCGGCACCGGCATCGACCGCGTGTATCCGCGCCAGCACCGCGATCTGGCGCACCGCATCGCCGCGCGCGGCCTGATCGTCAGCGAATACCCGCTGGGCACGCCGCCGCTGCCGGGCAACTTTCCCCGCCGCAACCGGCTGATCGCCGGCCTGAGCCAGGGCACGCTGGTGGTCGAGGCGGCGCTGCAATCGGGCTCGCTGATCACCGCGCGCCTGGCCAGCGAACAGGGCAAGGAGGTGTTCGCCATTCCCGGCTCCATCCACAGCCCGCAGTCGCGCGGCAGCCACGCGCTGATCCGCCAGGGCGCCAAGCTGGTCGAGACCGCGCAGGACGTGCTGGAAGAGCTGCGCTGGCCACAGGCCGTTCTAGCTATGACAAATGAAGCTGCTGGCGCAGTTTCCGCGCCGGACGACGACCTGAATCACCCTCACCAGGGACTGCTGCGGGCGCTCGGCGCCGACCCGGTGAGCCTGGATGCGCTGCAGGCACGCACCGGCCTTCAGACGGCCACCTTGCAGGCGCAACTGCTGGAGCTGGAACTGGCCGGCCAAGTGGGCCGCCTGCCCGGCGGGCTGTTCCAGCGCCTGGGTCAGGCTTGACGCCCTTGCCTGCCGTTCACTGAAGCAGCCGATCGGGCTCGGCGTTGAGCCGCGCCAGCGCTTCGCGCGTGGCGCGCACGGTGAGGGTTTCGTCCTCCACCGGCACCAGCAGCCCGGCCTGCAGGTAGGAGGCCAGGCGCCGCGTCTGCACCAGGTAGCTCTTGCCCGCGCCGTCGCCGAACAGGTGCAGCTGGCCGCGCTGGCTGCGCCACACGTATTGCACCTGGCTGACGCTGCCCTGGTAGTCGAGCGAGAACCAGGCGCCCAGCTCCAGCTCCTGCGCCCAGTGCAGCATGCCGTCGCCGGGTTGCGAGCCGCCGCTGGCGATCACCTCCAGCGCATCGCCCTCGGCGCCGAACATCAGCTCGATCACGCCGGGGTCGAGCAGCACGTCGCCCTGGGGGTCGTCGGTGACCACGTCTTCCAGCCCGGCCAGGCTGCGCGACAGCTCGGCCAGCCGCTCGGACGACAGGCCTTCGCCACGCGAGACGAAGGCCTGCACCACCGCGTCGTTGATGCTCTTGATGTGGGCGTCCTGGTCCGCGGTGGACAGCGCCAGGCCCTCCATGCCCTCGCGCAAGGTGTGCAGCAGGCTGGGCAGCTGCTGCACCACGCGCGTGCGCTCGGCGCGGTCGGACTTGGGGCTGACGACCCACAGCAGGTCGGCCGCCGCCTGCTTGTAGCGCAGCGTGTCCGCCGCCTGCGGACCGCGCCGCACCGCCGCCATGGCCAGCACCTCGGACCAGACGCGGAACAGGAACTCGCGCACCGGTTCGGGCACCGGCACCGGCTCCAGCATGCGCCGCAGCTCGATGGTGTACTGCACGGTCAGCGCATCCTTTTGCTCGATCTGCTGCGCCAGGGACGCCATTTGCTGGGCCGCGCCGCCTTCGGTCAGCGCGCGACCGAGGAATTTCTTGAACTCCTCGAACACCAGCTGAAAGACGCGCCGGCCGGTTTCCGGATACTGCTCGATCACCTGCACGATGCGCTTGATCTCGCGCTCCAGCCGGCTGCCGCTGACGCGCGAGGCGTCGAAGCCGAGGGCGCAGGCCCCCATGCGGTCGATCAGCTGGCGCGCCGGGTGCTGCGCCGAGGCGAAGAAGTCCGGCTCGGCCAGCGCCAGGCGCAGCACCGGGATCTGCAGGCGCGCGAACCAGACGCGGATCGCCGCCGCGATGCGCTCCTCGGCCAGGATGGCCTGGAACATCAGGGCCACGATCTCGATGATGGCCTTCTCGCTCGGCTTCTCGGCCTTGGCCTTCAGTTCGGTGGCGCGCTGGCGCAGGCGCGTGGCCACCACCTCGACGTTGGCCATGGGCTGCGCGATGGTGGCGTCGCCCTGGCGCGAGTCCATCAGCTCGGTCACCGCGAACGGCGTCGCCTCGGCGATGGCGCGGGCCAGCGCCGGCGAAGGCGGCCCCGGTGGCGCCGCCACGTCGAAGTTCGACAGCTGGTCGGTCAACAGACGACGCAGCTGCCCCAGCACGCCCTGCGCCCGCTGGCGCACGCGCGTCATGGGCGAGACCGCGGTCATCATGCGGGTTTCCTGGCCAGCGCGCGCCAGGGCCGAATGGCGCACGTCCGGCATCTGGGTGTGGCCGCCTCCGTAGGCGGTGCTCGTGGTCGACGGGGCGGCGCCTGGCATCGTCGGGCGCGCGCCGTGTCCCTCGGCCAAGCGCGTCGCGCCCGCGCCGTGGCCGCCGCCTTGCCAGCCACCACCACCAGGCACCGTGGACATCGAGCCACCGCCGGCACCCGAAGGGCCGACGCGGCCTGGACCCCGGCCCCGCCGTGGGCGCCGCCTGTACCTGTACCTGCGCCCGTGCTTCCGCCTCCGCGACCTCCGGCGTCACCCTCTCCACGGCGCACCAGCGCTTTCAGGTTGATTTCGGCCATCACCCCGCGCTCCACGAGGAAGGCGTTGGCCTGCCGGTACAGCGGCACCATGCGCTCGACCATGGCGGCCTGGACCACCGGATGCACCAGGGCCCACATCGGCCGGGTCAGGCCGCGGTCCGCCCAGGCCTTGAGCAGCTGCTGGCCGAAGGTGTCTGGCCGCAGCACATCGCGCGCCGGCAGATCGCTGCTGCGCTCCAGCGACTGCACGCGCAGCCGCAGGTCGTTGAACTCGGCGCCCGACGCATCCTGCACCGCGGCACCCAGGCGCGAGGCGGCGATCTTGCGCTCGACGATTTCGTCGTCCAGCAGGCCCAGATCGGCCGGCAGACTGCCGCCGGGCACGCCTCGGGCATCGGCCATCTGCGTCCAGGCCTCGCGCCAGTGGCGCCGCGCCGCCGCCACCCAGGCCTGGCGCTCGCGCCGGAACGCGGCCTCGGTGTCCATCGCCAGTTGCATGTCCGCCAATGAAACGCCTCGCACACCGCCCTGGCCCAGGGCCAGCAGCTGGGCCTGATTGCGCTCGGCCAGCTCGGCGATGAAGGCGTCCAGCGCATGCACGAAGCGCTCGCGCAACTGGTGCGCGAGGTGCTGCGGGGGCACGGGCGGCTGCGGCGTCGAAACCATGGGAGCGACTGTGGGCGGTCAGTATCTCACGCCGGACCCCAGGCAGAAGGCGCCACGGGCGTGCCGGCGGCCGCCGGCCTCTACACCATCGCCCCGGCGTTCGGGTCGCCCGGGTCGCCGTCCTTGCGGCCGGTCTTGATGAGGTCTTCGCGCTTGATGCCCAGCCACATGGCGATGGCAGCGGCGACGAACACCGACGAGTAGATGCCGAACAGGATGCCGATGGTCAGCGCCACCGCGAAGTAATGCAGCGTCTCGCCACCGAACAGCAGCATCGACAGCACCATGATCTGCGTCGAGCCATGGGTGATGATGGTGCGGCTGATGTTGGCGGTGATGGAGTTGTTGATGATCTCCACCGTGCTCATCTTGCGGTAGCGACGGAAGTTCTCGCGGATGCGGTCGAAGATCACCACCGATTCGTTGACCGAATAGCCCAGCACCGCCAGGATCGCCGCCAGCACGGAGAGCGAGAACTCCCACTGGAACAGGGCAAAAAAGCCCAGGATGATCACCACGTCGTGCAGGTTGGCGATGATGCCGGCCACGGCGTACTTCCACTCGAAGCGCATCGACAGGTAGATGACGATGCCGACGATCACGAAGGCCAGCGCGTACAGGCCGTCGCGCGCCAGTTCGTCGCCCACCTGCGGGCCGACGAACTCGGTGCGCCGCAACTGCACGTCGGGGCTGGCGGCGCGCAGCGCGGTCAGCACCTGCTCGCTCTGCTGCGCCGAGCTCTTGCCCTGCTGCACCGGCAGCCGGATGATCACGTCGCGCGCGGTGCCGAAGTTCTGCACCTGAACGTCGCCGTAGCCCAGCGCGGCCACCGTGCCACGCACCTGGGCCAGATCGGCCGGCTGGCTGTAGGCCACTTCCATCACCGTGCCGCCGGTGAACTCCACCGACAGGTGCAGGCCGCGCGTGAACAGGAACACCACGGCCAGCAGGAAGGTGACGACCGAAATGATGTTGAAAATCCGCGCGTAGCGCATGAACGGGATGTCCCGTCCGATCTTGAAGAACTCCATCTGCCTGTTCCTTGCTTGTCTGTCGCCCTGGCCGGCGCGCTCAGCCGCCCGCCGCCAGCGGCTTGTCGGTATCGGGCCGCCACACGGTGCCGATCGACACCGACTTGAGCTTCTTCTGCCGCCCATACCAGAGGTTGACCAGGCCGCGCGAGAAGAACACCGCTGAATACATCGAGGTCAGGATGCCGATGCAGTGCACCACGGCAAAGCCCCGCACCGGCCCGCTGCCGAAGGCCAGCAGGGCCAGGCCGGCGATGAGCGAGGTGACGTTGGAGTCCAGGATGGTGGCCCAGGCGCGGTCGTAACCGGCGTGGATGGCCGCCTGCGGCGAGGCGCCTTCGCGCAGTTCCTCGCGGATGCGCTCGTTGATCAGCACGTTGGCGTCGATCGCCATGCCCAGCGTCAGCGCCACGGCCGCCATGCCGGGCAGCGTCAGCGTGGCCTGCAGCATCGACAAGATCGCCACCAGCAGCAGCAGGTTGACCGTCAGGGCGATGGCCGAGAACACGCCGAACAGCATGTAGTAGGCGATCATGAAGACGACGATGGCCAGGAAGCCCCACATCACGCTGTGAAAGCCCTTGTCGATGTTGTCGGCGCCCAGGCTGGGGCCGATGGTGCGCTCCTCGATGATCTCCATCGGCGCCGCCAGCGAGCCGGCGCGCAGCAGCAGCGCCAGGTCGCTGGCCTCATTCACGGTCATCGAGCCGGAAATCTGGAAGCGCGTGCCCAGCTCGGCCTGGATCACCGGCGCCGTCAGCACCTCGCCCTTGCCCTTCTCGAACAGCACGATGGCCATGCGCTTCTTCAGGTTCTCGCGGCTGACGTCGCGCATCACGCGGCCGCCCTTGGCATCCACCGTCAGGTCGACCTTGGGCTGCTGCGTCTGCTGGTCGAAGCCGGGCTGCGCATCGGTCAGGCTGTCGCCGGTCAGGATGACCTGGCGCTTGACGATCACCGGGCGGCCATCGCGCTCCAGGAATTTCTCGGAGCCGAACGGCACCGCGCCGCCGGTCTCGGCCGCGCGGCCTTCGGCGCTTTCGTCGACCAGTCGCATTTCCAGCGTCGCGGTGCGGCCCAGGATGTCCTTGGCCTTGGCCGTGTCCTGCACGCCCGGCAGCTGCACCACCACGCGATCGGCGCCCTGCTGCTGGATCACCGGCTCGGCCACGCCCAGTTCGTTGACGCGGTTGTGCAGCGTGGTGATGTTCTGCTTGACCGCCTCGGACTGCACCTTCTGCAGCGCTTGCGGCTTGAAGCTGGCCACCAGGCGCGGCTCGGCGCCTGGCGTCGGCTCCACCTGCAGGTCGGGCTGGGTGTCGGCGATGACGCGGCGCGCGGCCTCCAGCGTGCCGGCATCGCGGGCCCGGATCTCGATGCTGTTGCCTTCGCGGCTGATGCCGCCGTGGCGCACGTCCTTCTCGCGCAGCGCCACCCGAATGTCGTTGGCCAGCGTGTCCAGGCGCTTGGTGATGGCCGTGCGCATGTCCACCTGCAGCATGAAGTGCACGCCGCCGCGCAAGTCCAGCCCCAGGTACATCGGCTTGGCGTTGATGGCGGCCAGCCAGGCCGGCGAGCGCGACACCAGGTTGAGCGCGACGATGTGCGCCGGGTCGGCCGCGTCCGGGTTCAGGGTGCGCTCGATGGCGTCCTTGGCCTTCAGCTGGGTGTCGGGCGTGTCAAAGCGCGCCCACACCGAGCTGCCCTCCAGCGTCAGGCGCTGGGGCGTCACGCCGGCCGACCGCAGCGCGCTTTCCACGCGCGACAGCGTGCCGCCATCCACCCGGGTGGTCGCCTTGCCGGCCGACACCTGCACCGCCGGCGCCTCGCCGAAGAAGTTGGGCAGGGTGTAGAGCGCAGCCACCACCAGGGTGATGAGGATGACGATGTATTTCCAGACGGGATAGCGGTTCATGGCAACGGCGGGATGGGGGCGGCCAGGGGGGCGACGCCGGGACGGCCGAGTCCGGGCTTACTTCAGGGTTCCCTTGGGCAGCACCTGCACGATGGCGCTGCGCTGCAGCTGCACTTCGACGCCATTGGCGATCTGCAGGCCGACGTTCCCCTCCGACAGGGAGGTCACCCGGCCCAGCAGGCCACCGGCGGTGACCACCTCGTCGCCCTTGGCCAGGGCATCGATCATGGCGCGGTGCTCCTTCTGCTTCTTCATCTGCGGGCGGATCATGATGAAGTACAGCACCACGAACATCAGCACCAGCGGCAGCATGCTGGTGAAGGTGGAGGCGAGGTCGGCCCCCGGGGCGGCGGGGGCGGCTTGGGCGTAGGCGTTGGAGATGAACACCGGCAGGCTCCTGAAATGGGCGGTGATGGATGGATCGCGCGCGCATCGGGCGCGGACACACGCCCGAACACAGGCGCGCGAGGTAACCGTGCATTGTAAGGCGCGCCGGCCGGACGGCCCGGGCGCGCCCGCCATCGGCCCACCGGCGCTGCCGGCCCGCCTGACGGCGGACCAGCCGGCCGTGGCTGTCTGTTCAATTTGCTATTGATGCGATAGCTGTTTGCGCAGTTCCGGCGGGCATCACAGGTGCTTTTTCGGTCAGGCGAGCTGGCGCGCTGGCGCCTCCGCCGGCTGGCGGTACTGCGCCAGCAGCTCGTCCCAGCGCGCGCGCGCCGCCTTCAGGTGGCGCTCCTTCACGTGGCCGAAGCCCTTGATGGCCTCCGGGATGCGCGCGATCTCGACCGCGGTGGCGTGGTTGTCGGCGCTCAGCGAGGCCAGCACTTCCTCGATGCTGGCGCGGTACTGCTCGATCAGCGCGCGCTCGCTCTGGCGCTCGTCGGTCTTGCCGAACACATCCAGCGCGCCGCCACGCAGGCCCTTGAGCCCGGCCAGCAGCCGGAACACCCGCCCCATGCCGGGGCCGTATTTCTTCTTGAGCAGCTCGCCACGCTCGTTGCGCTCGGCCGTCATGGGCGGCGCCAGGTGGTAGTGGATCTGGTAGTGGCCCTCGAACATGGCGTCGATGCGCGCCAGGAAGGCCGGGTCGCTGTGCAGGCGCGCCACCTCGTATTCGTCCTTGTAGGCCATCAGCTTGAACAGGTAGCGCGCCACGGCTTCGCTCAGCTGGGTCTTGCCCAGCGCGGCCTCCTGCTGCCGCACCCGCGCGACGAAGCCGCGGTAGGCCTCGGCGTAGGCCGCGTTCTGGTAGCCGGTGAGGAACTCGACGCGGCGGGCGACGATGGATTCCAGCGTCTCGCGCGGCTTGAACTCGATCACCTGCACGCCGCCGGCGCTGGCCAGGGCCTGCTCGATGCGGGCGCTGTCGTGCGCCGCCTGGCGGCCCCATTCGAAGGCCGCCTTGTTGTTGTCGACCTGCACGTTGTTCAGCTCGATGGCGCGCAGCAGTGACGCGCGCGTCAGCGGCACCCAGCCCTTTTGCCAGGCGTAGCCCAGGATCATGGGGTTGACGTAGATGGTGTCGCCCAGCAGCCGGCCGGCGACGCGGTCGGCGTCGAAGCTGGCCAGGCCCTGCGCGCCGACGGCGCGCGCGATGTCGGCGGCGCAGCGCGCCTGCGGGTTCTGCCAGCCGCCGTCCTTGACGAAGGCCGCCGTGGGCGTGGCGTGGGCGTTCAGCGCCACGTGCGTGCGCCCCTCGCGCATGCGGGCCACGGTTTCCTTGTTGGCGGTGACGATCGGGTCGCAGCCGATGATCAGATCGGCCGCCGCGGCGCTGACGCGCGTGGTGCGAATGTCGTCCTGCGTGGCGCCGATCAGCACGTGGCTCCAGGTGGCGCCGCCCTTTTGCGCCAGGCCGGCGGCGTCCTGCGTGACGATGCCCTTGCCCTCGATGTGGGCGGCCATGCCCAGCAGCTGGCCGATGGTGATGACGCCGGTGCCGCCCACCCCGGCCACCACGATGCCCCAGGCGCCACCGGCCTGGGGCTCGGGCAGCACCGGCTCGGGCAGCGCGCCCAGCTCGAAGGGCGACACGCTGGCCTTGGCCTTGGCCTGCTTCTTGAGTTGCCCGCCCTCCACCGTGACGAAACTGGGGCAGAAGCCCTTGACGCAGGAGATGTCCTTGTTGCAGGTGCTCTGGTTGATGCGGCGCTTGCGGCCGAATTCGGTGTCCAGCGGCTCCACCGACAGGCAGTTGCTCTGCACGCTGCAATCGCCGCAGCCTTCGCACACCGCCTCGTTGATGATCACCCGCACCGCCGGGTCGACCATCGTGCCGCGCTTGCGGCGGCGGCGCTTCTCGGTGGCGCAGGTCTGGTCGTAGATGATGACCGTGGTGCCGGCGATCTCGCGGAACTCGCGCTGCACGGCGTCCAGCCGGTCGCGGTGCTGCACGTCGATGCCCTCGGGCAGGCCGTGCTGGCGCGCCTGGGCGTATTTTTCGGGCTCGTCGGTGACGACGGTGATCTTCACCGCGCCCTCGGCGCGCATGTTCTGCGCGATCTGGATCACCGACAGCCCTTCCGGCCGCTCGCCGATCGGCTGGCCGCCGGTCATGGCCACGGCGTCGTTGTAGAGGATCTTGTAGGTGATGTTGACGCCCGCGGCCACCGACTGGCGCACCGCCAGCGAGCCGCTGTGGTAGTAGGTGCCGTCGCCCAGGTTGGCGAACACGTGCTGTTCGTTGCTGAAGGGCTGCTGGCCGACCCAGGGCACGCCCTCGCCGCCCATCTGGGTGAAGCCGACGGTGTTGCGGTCCATCCAGATCGACATGAAGTGGCAGCCGATGCCGGCCATGGCGCGCGAGCCCTCGGGCACGCGGGTGCTGGTGTTGTGCGGGCAGCCCGAGCAGAACCAGGGCTGGCGGTCGGCGCCGCTGCTGCCGGCCTGCAGCACCTGCAGGTTGCGCTCGCCGGCGTCCAGGATGGCCAGCTGGCGGTCGATGCGGGCGGTGGTGTCGGCGTCGATGCCGAGCTTTTTCAGGCGCTCGGCGATGGCGCGGGCGATCAGCGCCGGCGACAGGTCGGCGGTGGCGCGCAGCAGCACGTTGGCCGAGGGGTTGTCCAGCGACCATTCGCCGCCGCTGTAATCGCCCTCGACGCCTTCGCGGTACTTGCCCAGCACGTTGGGGCGCACGTCGGCGCGCCAGTTGTACAGCTGCTCCTTGAGCTGGTATTCGATCACCTGGCGCTTTTCCTCGATCACCAGGATCTCGCGCAGGCCGGTGGCGAACTGGCGCGTGATCTGCGCCTCCAGCGGCCACACCACGGCCACCTTGTGCAGGCGGATGCCCAGCTGGCGGCAGGCGGCATCGTCCAGCCCCAGGTCGAGCAGCGCCTGGCGCGTGTCGTTGTAGGCCTTGCCGCTGGCGATCAGGCCCAGGCGGTCGTTGGGCCCTTCGATGACGTTGTGGTTCAGGCGGTTGGCGCGCACATAGGCCAGCGCGGCATACCACTTGGTGTTGAACAGGCGCTCTTCCTGCGGCAGCGAGGCGTCGGGCCAGCGGATGTGCACGCCGCCGGGCGGCATCTCGAAGTCGGTCGGCAGCGCGATCCGCACGCGCTCGGGGTCGATCAGCGCGCTGGCGCTGGACTCGACGATCTCCTGGATCGTCTTCATGCCGGCCCACACGCCGGCGTAACGGCTCATGGCGAAGGCGTGCACCCCCAGGTCCAGGATGTCCTGCACGCTGGCCGGAAAGAACACCGGCAGGCCGCAGGCCTTGAAGATGTGGTCGCTCTGGTGCGCGGCGGTGCTGCTCTTGGCCAGGTGGTCGTCGCCGGCCACGGCAAGCACCCCGCCCCAGGGCGTGGTGCCGGCCATGTTGGCGTGCTTGAACACGTCGACGCTGCGGTCCACCCCCGGGCCCTTGCCGTACCAGATGCCGAACACGCCGTCGAAGCGGTTGCTGCCCGGCGGCGCGAAACCCAGCTGCTGCGTGCCCCAGACCGCGGTGGCGGCCAGCTCCTCGTTGACGCCGGGCTGGAACACGATGTGCTGCCCCTGCAGGTGCTTGCGCGCCGCCCACAGCGCCTGGTCATAGCCGCCCAGCGGCGAGCCGCGGTAGCCGCTGATGAAGCCGGCGGTGTTCTTGCCGGCGAGCGCATCGCGCTGGCGTTGCAGCATCGGCAGCTTCACCAGGGCCTGGATGCCGCTCATGAAGGCGCGGCCATGCTCCAGGCTGTACTTGTCGTCCAGCGTGACGGTTTCCAGCGCCTTGCGGATGTGCTCGGGCAAAGGGGCGTTCATCGGGTTTGTCTCCTGCGTCGGGCCGCCTGGCGCATGGCCGGCGGCCGCTTAGGGTGGGTTCGATGGGCCAAGTGTAGGGCGCTACGCGCCAAGGGGTTTTCCTCATGCCGCCACCGGGCCGCGGTGTCCCGCCGTGGCGCTGCACGGCAGGGGGCATCCCAGCGCGGTCGATCAGCCCGGCCCGTTGTTGCCGTCGCCCTGGCGGATGTTGGTCTGCACCGGCGCGTTGGGGTCGGGCCGCGGCGGCGGCGGGCGCGGGCCGGGGCGGGCGGTGGCGCGCACGGCGGGCGCCCCGGCGCCGGGCTGGTGCTCGCAGTACACCGGCTCGGGGATGCCGGTGTAGTCCAGCCGCACCAGACGGCCCTCCAGTCCCAGGCCGAAGCGGGCCTGCACCGTGGGGTCGGCGTAGTGCAACGTGCCATCGGCATCGGCCACGCGCTCCAGCACCGCGTGGCCGCGCAGGCCTTCGAGCAGGGCCATGTCCTGGTACAGCCGGGCCTCGAAGCGCAGCGCGCGCGGGCACTGGAAAGCCAGGCGTGGCGCATCCTGCCAGGCCGCGCAGCCGCACAGCAGGGCCAGCGTCAGCAGGCTCGCCGGCCACCGAAACGCTACAAAAAGAGAAGCTGCTTGCGCTCTCTGCACGGGCGCTGGAGCCGTTTTTGATGCAAATATCACGTCGTACCCCGCAGCGCCAGCACCGCCGATGCGCCGCTGCCGGGCGGCGGGTGGGCCGGCATCACCTGGGCCACAGCACCCACAGGCGCAGGGGCTGCTTCATGCGGCCGGCGAAGTCACCGGCCTCGGCGCCCCAGCCGGCAAAGTAGTCGGCGCGCACGGCGCCGACGATGGCGCTGCCGGTGTCCTGCGCCAGCACCAGGCGGTTCAGGCTGGCCACCGGCCCTTGCGAGGCCAGCCAGACCGGCGTGCCGTAGGGGATGCTCTGCGGATCGACGGCGATCGAGCGCCCCGGCGTCAGCGCCACGCCCTGGGCGCCGCGCGGGCCGAACTGCGCGTCCAGCGCCGACAGCGGCTCCTCGCGAAAGAACACCACGCGCGGGTTGCTCCACAGAAAGCCCTGCAGGTGTTGCGGGTTGGCCGCCAGCGTGGCGCGGATGCCGGGCCAGGTGACGTCGCCGCGCAGCAGGCCCTGGTCGATCAGCCAGCGGCCGGGGCTGCGGTAGGGGTGCTCGTTGGTGCCGGCAAAGGCCAGCCGCACCAGGCGCTGGCTGCCGTCGGGCTCCTGCACGCGCACGCGGCCCGAGCCCTGGATCTGCAGGATCAGCGCGTCCAGCGGGTCGGCCAGCCAGACCAGCTCGTGCCCGGCCAGTTGCGCGCGCGCCTCGGGCAGGCTGTCCAGCTCCTGGCGCGAGAACCAGGGCTTGCGCTGGCTGGCGGCCAGCGGCAGGCGATACACCGGCGCGCCAAAGCCCGGGCGCGCCACGCGCGAGGCCTCGTACACCGGCTCGAAGTAGCTGGTCAGCAGGCCCTCGCCGGCCGGCGCGCCGGCCGCCGGCTCGACCCGGTAGGGCTGCAGGCGCGCGCGCATCCAGTCGCGCTGCTGCTGCGCGCTGGCCAGCGACAGGCGCCGCACCTCGCTGCACAGGCGGGCGAAGGTGGGGCCGGGGCGCTCGCAGCTCTTGATCCAGGCGTTCCAGGCTTGCGCCGTGTCGTCCTGCTCGAAGCCGGGCAGCTCGGCCCAGCGCACCGGCACCCAGCGGCTGCGCGCGCGCTCGATGGCCGGGCCCAGCGGCGCCGTGTCGGCCACCGGGCCGGCGGGCGGCAGGCCGGGTTCGGCGGGCGGCGCCGGGCTGGGCGCCGGCGGCGGCCGCAGGGCGCAGCTGGCCAGCAGGGCCACCATGGCCGCGGCCGCCAGAATCCGTGATACTCGTTGCATGACCCTGATTCTGCTGGAAGCGCTGGGCGCGCTGTTGCTGTTCGTGCTGCTGGTGTGGTGGACCATGTTCTCCGGCCGCGAGAAGGGCGAGCTGCCGCGGCAGACCGAGGACGCGCCGCCGCCGACCCAGGATCGAACCGGGCGATAGCGCGCCCTGGGCAAGCGCCAGAAGCTACAATTGTTGTAGCAATTGAGCCAGCTCGGCGGCCGATTTCACGTCCATTTTCTCGAACACCCGGGCGCGGTGCACCTCCACCGTGCGCACGCTGATGCCCAGCTCGTCGGCGATCAGCTTGTTGGGGCGGCCGCTGGCCACCCGCTGCAGGACCTCGCGCTCGCGCTCGGTCAGCTCGTCCAGCCGGGCGCGCAGCGCGCGCTGCGCGCCCAGTTGCGCCACGCGCTCGCGCGACACCGCCAGCGCGCGCTCGATGCGGTCGACCAGCGCGTTGTCGGAAAACGGCTTCTCGCAGAAGTCGAAGGCGCCGCGCTTGACCGCCTCCACCGCCGTGGCGACGCTGGCATGGCCGGTCAGGAAGATCACCGGCCAGGCGCTGGCGATGCCGCGCTCCAGCAGCCGGTCAAACAGCGCCAGGCCGCTGGTGCCCGGCATGCGCACGTCCAGCAGGATGCAGGCCGGCGACTCGGGCGGCGCGGCGTCCAGCGCCCGCTCGAAGGCGCTGGCGCTGTCGAAGCCCTGCGACGGCAGCCGGCGCGAGCGCAGCAGCCAGGCCAGCGCCTCGCGCACCTCGGCATCGTCGTCGACGATGTAGACCATGGCATCGGTGGCGGACATGCGGCCGATTCTAGGAGCGTGGCGGCGCGCGCCCGCGCCGCGTCGACGGCGAACGAGACGTCGTCTCGTAACATCGCGTGTTCGCGCATTTTCGAGAGGTTCCCTTGGTGTTTGCCCTTCCCACCCGCCTGGCCGCCTGGGCCGCCCTGTGCCTGGCCGCGACCCTGAGCGCCTGCGGCGGCGGCAGCGACGACGTCGCCCCGCCGCCGCCCCCGCCACCGGCACAGACCGCCGGCAGCCTGCTGTCCAGCACGCCGGTCAACACCTTGACGCCGGAGCAGATCACCCAGGCCATGGCCGATCCGGACAGCAAGGTGCAAAGCGGCGTCGCGCCGCGCTACGCCGTCCGCTCCTGGCGCGTCACCTACGTCAGCAGCGACAAGCGCGGCGCGCCGGTCACCGCCTCCGGCCTGATCAGCGTGCCGCTCAAGGCCGCCGGCGCGCGCAGCCCGGTGCTGAGCTACCAGCACGCCACCACCTTCCGCGATGACCAGGCGCCCGGCAACAAGGTCGAGCCGGTGGAGCCGCCCATCGTGCTGGCCTCGCTGGGCTACGTGGTGGTGTCGCCCGACTACGTGGGCTTTGGCGCCGCCAAGGGCCTGGAGCACCCGTACCTGACCGCCGCCCCCAGCGCCGCCGTGGTGGTGGACATGCTGCACGCCGCGCAGAGCTGGCGCCAGCAGAACGCCGTGGCCGACAACGGCCAGCTGTTCCTGGCCGGCTATTCGGAAGGCGGCTACGTGACCCTGGCCGCGCAGCGCGCCATCGAGCAGGCCGGCGGCACGCTGCGCCAGCAGCTGCAGGCCAGCGTGCCCGGCGGCGGCCCGTATGACGTGCAGGCCACCATGGACGCCCAGGTCGAAGCCGTGCGCGAGCGCAACAGCACGCTGGGCAAGCTGTTCGAGCCGCATCGCCTGTCCAAGGCGCCGGAATGGGTGCGCCAGGAGCTGCGCCGCCTGCTGCTGCGCCAGATGATCCCCAACGACGCCGACGTGCGCTACCAGACGCTGTTCCTGGACCGCTACATGGCCGACGACCAGGCCGCCATCGCCGCCGAGCACAGCGTGCACCTGGGCTGGGCACCCGGCGTGCCGGTGTACCTGTTCCACGGCCGCGACGACCTCACGGTGCCGTACGCCGCGGCCACCTCGGCGCTGGGCGCGCTGCAGGCCGCCGGCGCGCGCGACATCAGCCTGACCGACTGCACCACGCCCGACTACGGGCACCTCAAGTGCGTGCCGGAATACTTCCGCTTCGCCGTCGAGCGCATGGGACGACTGGCGCGCGACCTCTGATCGGTTGATATCGTTTTGATAGCTGCTGGCGCTTGCTGGACAAGCGCCAGCAGCCAATTTGATTCATGACACCGGCGGCGCATCCACCGGCAGCGCCAACCCTTCCTTGATCTCCTCCATCACCACGTAGCTGTTGCTCTGCGCCGGCACCGGGATCTGGCGCAGGATCTGGCCCAGCAGGTCGCGGTACTCGCGCATCGCCGACAGGCGCGCCTTCACCAGGTAGTCGAAGCTGCCCGAGATCAGGTGGCACTCGATCACGCGCGGCTCCAGCAGCAGCGCCTGACGCACCGCCTCGAAGGTCTGCGAGGACTTGGACGACAGCGTCAGCTCGACGAACACCAGCAAGCCGCGCCCCAGCGCCTCGGGGTCGACCCGGGCGTGGTAGCCCAGGATCACCTTCTCGCGCTCGAGCCGGCGCACGCGCTCGGAACACGGCGAGGTGGACAGGCCCACGCGCTGCGCCAGCTCGGTGATCGGCAGGCGGCCATCGCGTTGCAGCTCTTCGAGGATTGCCCGGTCGATCCGGTCGAGTTTCAGCATGATTCACTTTTCAAAGTCAGAATCAAAGTGATTTTGACTGCGAAACCAACTGATGTGAAGCAACTTCAGTGACTCTTCTTGCGCCGCTCTGCCTAAACTTTCGGCATTCGAAAGCAACAGTGGAGACAGGCATGAAAGTCATCGTTCTGGGCGGCGGCGTCATCGGCGTCAGCACGGCGTACTACCTGGCGCGCGCCGGCGCCGAGGTCACGGTGCTGGAGCGCCAGCCGGGCGTGGCGCTGGAAACCAGCTTCGCCAACGCCGGCCAGGTCTCGCCCGGCTACTCCACCCCCTGGGCCGCGCCCGGCATTCCGCTGAAGGCCATCAAGTGGCTGTTCCAGCGCCACGCTCCGCTGGCCATCCGCGCCGACGGCAGCCTGTTCCAGCTGCGCTGGATGGCCGCCATGCTGCGCAACTGCACCGACGCGCGCTACGCCGTCAACAAGGAGCGCATGACGCGCCTGGCCGAATACAGCCGCGACTGCCTGCGCCAGCTGCGCCAGGACACCGGCATCGAATACGAGCAGCGCACCCAGGGCACGCTGCAGGTGTTTCGCACCGCCGCGCAGATGGAGGCGGCCAAGCGCGACACCGCCGTGCTTCAGGAGTGCGGCGTGCCCTACCGCCTGATGACCGACGCGGCCGAGCTGGCCGAATACGAACCGGCGCTGGCGCACGCCCAGGGCCTGGTCGGTGGCCTGCAGCTGCCGGGCGACGAGACCGGCGACTGCCAGCGCTTCACCACCGAGCTGGCCGACAGGGCGCGTGCGCTGGGCGTGCGCTTTCGCTTCGGCGTGCAGATCGAGGCGCTGGAGCAGCGCGGTGGCCAGATCAGCGCTGTGCGCCTGGCTGGCGAAAACGGCGCGCCGGGCGAAACGCTGACGGCCGACCGCTACGTGCTGGCCCTGGGCAGCTACTCGCGCGCGCTGCTGGCGCCGCTGGGGCTGGACCTGCCGGTGTACCCGGTCAAGGGCTATTCGCTCACCGTGCCGCTGCTCGACCCCGCCAATGCGCCGGTGTCCACCGTCATGGACGAAACCTACAAGGTGGCCCTGACGCGCTTCGACAACCGCATCCGCGTCGGCGGCATGGCCGAGCTGGGCGGTTTCGACCTGCGCCTGAACCCGCGCCGGCGCGAGACGCTGGAGATGGTGCTGGGCAACCTGTTCACCGGCGGCGACATGGCACGCGGCGAGTTCTGGACCGGCCTGCGCCCCATGACGCCCGACAGCACCCCCATCGTCGGTGGCACGCGCTACGCCAACCTGATGCTCAGCACCGGCCACGGCACCCTGGGCTGGACCATGGCCGCCGGCTCCGGCAAGCTGGTCGCCGACCTGACGCTGGGCCACCAGCCAGACATCCGCACCGACGGGCTGGGGCTGGAGCGCTACGGCCGCGGCGCGCCGGGCGCGCGACGCTTTCACCAGCACGCACCAGCCTGATCGGCCCGCCACAGAAGAAAAGCCGCCGGCCCCAGGGGCGCGGCGGCTTTTTTTGCTTCAACCTAGAAACGGCAGTTGAACGCACCCTCCAGTGCCGTGATCGGCGTGTCAGGCTAGACGCGAGGACGCGGCAGGCCATTGCCTGCAAGGACGAGCAACGACGCCTGGCGCGGCGAGCGCGGTGCTGGTGGGTGCGTAGCGCGTTCACCTATTCGGTGAACGCCATCGAAGCCACAAACGCCAACACCCGCGCGGCCTTGGCGATGGTCGCAAGCGGTCAACTGCCGTTTCTAGGTTCAAGCGTCAGGCGCGAGCGCAATGCACCGTCAATCAAACAACGGTCCAGCGCTTGTCGGTCGCGCGCTAACAGCTACAAAAACAATAGTATTCTGGGGTCACGCCACTTCATTCAGCGCATCGCCCAGCGCGTTCACCAGGCGCTCGATCTCGGCCTTTTCGCTGATGAAAGGCGGCGCCAGCTGGATGGTGTCGCCGCCGTAGCGCACGTAGAAGCCCTTCTTCCAGCAGGCCATGGCGATCTCGTACGGGCGCTTGGCCGGCTCGCCGGCCACGGGCGCGATGGTCAAGCCAGCCGCCAGGCCGTAGTTGCGGATGTCCAGCACGTGCCGCGCGCCCTTCAGGCTGTGCACGGCGGCTTCGAAGTGGGGGCTGAGCGCCTTCACCCGGCCCGGGCCGTCCTCGCGCTCCAGCAGGTCGAGCGCGGCGATGCCGGCGGCGCAGGCCACCGGGTGGGCGCTGTAGGTGTAGCCGTGGGCGAACTCCAGCATGTAGTCGGGCCCGCCGGCGGCCATGAAGCTGTCGTAGATCGCCTTGCTGGCCACCACGCCGCCCAGCGGCTGCACGCCGTTGGTGACCTGCTTGGCGAAGGTCATGAGGTCGGGCACCACGCCGAAGGCGTCGGCGCCGGTCATGGCGCCGCAGCGGCCGAAGCCGGTGATGACCTCGTCGAAGATCAGCAGGATGTCGTGCTGGGTGCAGATTTCGCGCAGGCGCTGCAGGTAGCCCAGCGGCGGGATCACCACCCCGGCCGAGCCGGAAAACGGCTCGACGATGACGGCGGCGATGTTGCTGGCGTCGTGCAGGGCGATCAGGTCCAGCAGGCGGTCGGCCAGCGCGCGGCCGCCTTCGGCGGGCTGGCCCTTGGCAAAGGTGCCGGCCGGCGGCTGGGTGTGGGGCAGGTGGTCGGCCTCGATGCCCTGGCCGTAGACCTTGCGGTTGCCCACCATGCCGCCGACCGAGATGCCGCCGAAGTTGACGCCGTGGTAGCCCTTCTCGCGCCCCACCAGCCGGGTCTTGCCGCCCTGGCCCTTCAGGCGCCAGTAGGCGCGCGCCATTTTCAGCGCCGTGTCGGCGGCCTCGGAGCCGCTGCTGGTGAAGAAGACGTGGTCCAGCCCGGCGGGCGTCAAATCCTTGACGCGGTTGGCCAGCTCGAACGACAGCGGGTGGCCAAACTGGAACGCCGGCGCGTAGTCCAGCTGCGCGGCCTGGCGGCCCACGGCCTCGGCGATCTCGCGCCGGCCATGGCCCAGGCCGGTGCACCACAGGCCCGACAGGCCGTCGAACACCTGGCGCCCGTCGGCGTCGGTGAGGTAGGCGCCCTGGGCGGCGACGATCAGGCGCGGATCGCGCTTGAACTGGCGGTTGCCGGTGAAGGGCATCCAGTGCGCGTCCAGCCAGGCGGCATCGCGACGGACAGCGGCAGCAGCGGGGACGGAAGCGGTGGTCACGGGCATGGCAGGTCTCCTCGGGTCGGACAAGTGCAATCGACGGCATTGTCGATCCGCAGTTTGATGGGTTAAATACGCATATATCCAAGTTCATTTGCCGATCCATGCAAGTAAGAGAGAACTCACCGCGCATCCGCGCCGTGCTGGGCCAGGTCAGCGACATGGAGCTGCGCCTGCTGCGCGTGTTCAAGGCGGTGGTCGAGTGCGGTGGCATGGCGGCGGCCGAGCTGGAGCTGAACATCGGCACCAGCACCGTCAGCCGCCACGTCAAGGACCTGGAAACGCGCCTGGGCCTGACGCTGTGCCGACGCGGGCGCGGCGGCTTCGCCCTCACGCCCGAGGGCCAGCGCGTGTACGACGAGACGCTGCGCCTGCTGGCGGCGGTGGACGGCTTTCGCGCCGGCATCGACGACATCCACCAGCGCATGGGCGGGCAGTTGTCGGTGGCGCTGTTCGACAAGACCGCCAGCAATCCGCAGGCGCGCATCCACGCTGCCATCGCCGCCTTTGCCCGCCAGGCGCCCGACGTGGCGCTGCACCTGCACGTGGGCAGCATCCAGACCATCGAACGCGGCGTGATGGACGGCAGCTTCGCCGTCGGCGTGATCCCGGCGCACCGCGCCTCGGCCAGCCTGCGCTACGAGCGGCTGTTTGGCGAGACCATGCACCTGTATGGGGGCGTCACCCATTCGCTATTCAATCCAGAGCATTCGGCGCTCGACTGGCGGGCCCTGCGGGCCAGAAACGACTTTGCCGGCCTGGGTTACCACTCGCCCAACATGCAGCTGGCCCACGGCCAGCGGCTGCGCCGCGGCGCCACCGCCTACGACCAGGAGGCGATCGCCACCCTGATCCTGTCGGGCCGCTTCGTCGGCTTTCTGCCCGACCACTACGCCGAAGCCTTCGTGCAGCGCGGCCAGATGCGCGCCATCGCGCCCGCGCGGCTGCGCTACGACTGCGACTTCGTCAGCGTGCTGCGCCGCTCGCCACAGCCTTCGCGCGCGGCGCTGGCGTTTCACGCGGCCTTGCTGGCCGCGCATGCGTCCGTGACGAAATGACGGCGCGGTACGCCTCGCGGTGGGTCATGCTGGCGCAGCCGCCGTCATTGAACCTAGTCCACTGAAACACTGAAATCGGATCGGTACTGTCCAGCCGATACGGGCGCGCTGCGGCGTTGCAAATGCTCGCGATACCGCCCGGTATCGCTGCGCT
>Ga0209460_1000693_pt1 | contig 26854 bp, 13 predicted proteins | sample EBPBio132013_DNA_FD_185868 | JGI IMG/M metagenome (GOLD analysis project Ga0209460, IMG submission 185868) | Wastewater treatment Type I Accumulibacter community from EBPR Bioreactor in Madison, WI, USA - Reactor 2_5/13/2013_ DNA (SPAdes)... | ecosystem: Engineered > Bioreactor > EBPR >... | reverse complement strand
TTTTTCAGAATTATCCCAATCCGTTTAACCCAGAAACCCGGATTTCTTTTTTCCTGCCAAAAGCCTCGCCACTCACACTTGAGATATTTGATATTCAGGGAAAACTGGTTGAAGTGCTGAAGAATGGAGTTGTTTCTGCTGGTGAACATTCCATCAATTGGAATGCCAATTCAAATCCGGCCGGAATTTACTTTGCAAGACTAAAAACGGGAAACCAAAGTCAAACTGTAAAACTTGTGCTGTTGAAATAAAAAAGGGCGGAAACATTCCGCCCTTTTGATTAAAGAATTTCGATTGACGGGTTTTACCAGTAATCTTAATCTTGTATGAATTTTTCTGTCAGTTTCATAATTTTTCTGTTTCTTTGATTATTCAGGTTCAAATCATTTTTATTATCCTCAGACATCGCCTGAAAGCCCGGGAAACCGGCGCCAACAGTAATGTCTGCACGCAATCCCCCACTATTTCCTGAATAATAGAGAAAGCCAGATCCGTCCCCATTCATATTCCCCTTGCTTTTTTCTTTTCCATCCGGTCCATTTATGGGAGTCACAGAAACATACGTAATGTTACCATCATAAATAAATGAGGTTTTAGGCAGGATTACTGAGTTATTTGAGACGATGGTATCAACAATACTAGGAAAAAGAATGTCACCAGGATGTTTAACATTGGGATAATTAACCCTTACATAATAAAAATCTGCTGTTGTTCCAGTCCATGAAATGGTTACCTCTTCACCTAATTTTAAAGATCCAGTTACCGATATCTGAATGATTGGCTCACCCTCTGGTCTGTATACCGTACCTGTAACTTCACCAAAAGTTGTTTTAGCAAAAACAGTGTGTTTGGGCCCGGTATAGCGAATCAGCGGATCGCTTTCTTCGCTGGAAGGAGAATCTCCAACGAATTGTATTCGCCCCGGGAAATATTTGTACTCATTGAAAACAGAGGTATCATTTACCTGTACATCCAAAACTTTTGGAAGCGGGTTTGCAATGAGGTACCCGTACACACTAGAAAACTGACCGCGAACAAGTCCGGTAGGGTAAACGTAATAGGAATCCTCGTAATCAAGAAAAACATAGAATATCTGGCTCGGTTTTGATTCTGGTTTACTCTCAGAATCATTCGGGTCACATGCTGAAATAAATCCACTCAAGAGTATTAACCCAACAAATATTGATTTCTTAAAAAACGAAAGAATTGAATTTTTCATGCCTTTTTTCCAATCTTAAATTACCGTAAAACCAATTACCTTTTTGTGATTTCATTCAAACGATGTTAATCCTTCATTTGCAATTTCCTATGGAGTCGTTGTCTTAATTCCCTGATTTGATGACCATTCTGGTTTACAGATAGTCTGTTTTCAGTTCCGGGACCAATAACAAAGTAACCTTCCCAATCAAAAGACTTACCAATATAAAACAGACTTCCATTTCCGGCACCGGTTAGGTTTCCCTTTGTGTTTTCTTCGGGGAAAGGTCCGTTAACCGGGTATATCCAAATATTATCAAGAGCACCCGGAAACCTGAAATATTTTCCCTGAAAGGTAACAGAAGTTCCTTTCACCAGAGTATCAACAAACCCATTGTAATAAAAACCGACTTCATAAAAGTCAGCATTTGACCCTTGCCAGGAAATGGTAAGCGGTTGATTAACTAACATTGATCCGGCTGGACTAAAATTGACACCGGTAATTTGTTTTGGAACTATAATTTGCCCGGTTATTTCACCCAAGGAAGTTTTTACTGCAACTAAGTGTAAACCGGAAGTGAAAGGAATTGGTTTCCCGGCACCAAAGTAGGCACTCTCATCAAAAAAACTTACCCGACCATCAGAGTAAATAAACTTATCAAAAACCAGACGTCCATTAACTTTAACTTCCAACATTTTAGGAACCGGATCTGCAGCTAAAAACCCACTTACCCTGGTAAAAGGACCCACGATTATTGAATCGTTCTCTGCATCATAAGCATTATCGGAATACTCAAGAAAAACATTCAGAATCTGATCAGGTTTTTCCGATTTTTCATCTTCTTTGTCACAGGAATAAAAAACGGTTAAAAGGGTCAAGCATAGGCTGATTAAAAGTGATTTTAACATATTATTCCCTGGTGTTTAGTTGTTAGTTAGTAGTGTTAGTATAATACCAGCCAGTCACATAGGTGATGGGTATATTAAATACAAATCCGTTTTGAATAAACTCAATGATCAATGATGCACAGCTTCTGTGGTTTGCACGTAAACTCACGGAAGCCAAAGACCTTCCAAAATTGCTGAGATTTCAACAAGAACCCAGCGCAAAAAATCAGTTAGATAGTGATAGTTAATTTGTAATTATTTCATTTGATTAATACAAGTTTTTTAGTCTTGGAAGACAGTCCAACATTTAACCGGTAAAAATAAAGGCCACTGGGCAAGCCATTAGCGAACCATGGATGAGAATATTGTCCTGGTGCCAAAAAGTCGGAAACTAAAGTCGATACTTCCCTACCTAAGGCATCAAATACCTTTAATGAAACAAATGATTTTTTTGAAATACTAAAAGAAATTGTAGTCGTTGGATTGAAGGGGTTGGGATAATTTTGCTCCAATTCAAATCCTCGGGGATTATTGGACAAACCATCTTCTATAGAAGTCGCAGTGTGTTGAAATTTTAAAATGACAGGTTGGGACCTGGCATTATATAAATAAAGTTCTTCTCCAGCAAGGCTTACACCTGACACAAAACCAAATTGACTTAAACTTGGAAGAAATGTTGGTGTCGAAAATGATGTATCCGATTGATTTGTTCTAATTGAATACATAATGCTGTCACCCCATGTCCCTGTTGTGAAATAGAGTTCCTGTTCATCGTTTCCTAGCCAGCCAGCGAACTTTCTGTTTGCACTTAGTGGAATATCGAGCATGGATGGGGACTCAAAAGTTCCATTCGTGGACTGGCGCTTAGAGACAAATAAATCATTCTTAGAACCCATTCCTTTTGAAAAATACAATCTCAAACCATCTGGCGAAATCCAAGGATATCCTTCGCCAGCATTGGGAGTATTGAGTTCCGAGAGCGGTCTAATCATATCAAATGGCAATGATGAATCGGAACGGGTTGCAATGTATAAATCGTTTCCCTCCCAACTTTCATCAGTGGATCGAACAAACACAATTGTTTTCTTGTCGGCAGTGATACTTGGCTGAATTTTTTTAAAATTTGTATCATTAATAGAACCGATTAATAGTTTTGGTGAACCAAATTGTTCGCCTAATGAACCCCTTTGTAAAACATATAGGCGTGAGGTAAAACTATTAAACGAAGAAGATAAATAATATTCTAAGCCATCTTTTGATAATTGTCCAGGATCAGGAATAAAATGCAATGGGAAACGAACCGTATCTGTTAAGTAAAAGTCGGAGGCTCCGGTTGTTGCCAGTACCTTTGGCAATATTCCATTTTTTGGAACAAGATTTCCGTTAACATCATAATGAACTTGTGCGAATGTGCTTATTGAAGCCATAACAATTATGAAGAACACAATAATAATTTTCATGATGTTTGTTCCTTATTTAAAGAAATTACAATTGCTACTTAAAGCCTTGCTTCTGCGAACCGACCAAACCCAAAAAACAATTCAAAATGTGTTGAACTATCGGGACCAACCGCACAATAATCTGCTAAAAGCGATAGTTAGATTTTAATTTATATTGGAAATTTGATTATTTATTTAGTTGGATGTATTAAATTTACTTTTGATATTTTTAATGAAGAAACCCAACCATTTCCTAGTTTTGTTTTGACGTTACTTTTTTCAGACAGCCGAATTGATCCATTTATAGCCATTATACCAGTACTAATTAAAAATCCACTTTGTATTTGATCTTTTTTTAGAACTGCCACAGTATCAGTTTGTAATGGCCTTTCATTAATAGCCACCGATGGGGCATCAGAATAAATTATGAATTTATCGTACTTATCACATTTCCATCTAAACTCATAATTATCTGCAACAGGCAGATCTATATTACCATTTGAGTCGGCACTAAATCCATTAACCCGAATATTATAGGGTTTAGATGACATAGCAATTGAACCTTCTACTACATTATTCCCAACTTGAATTTTATATTTACCATTTTCAAGATAAGGAAGAATGGTTTCACCCAATGAAAAGTAGCCATCCTCTTCTGAAACAAGACCAATGGTCGAATCGTTGATAGTAACAATTGGTTTTTCAGGGAAATATTTAAATGCTGCTGATATTTCAATTTTCTCAGTGGATACACTATGATCATTATATTTAATTACTGCATAGTTAATGTAAAATTCCCCATTTGGTTCGTCATTTGGATCATCTTTGCACCCGGAAAGGGAAATGTTGAGTGCGAGGGAAAGAAAAAACAAATAAAATAGTTTCATGGTAACCTCACTTTTGCAATTAAAACCTACCTAGATCTTAAGTAAATGTATACCAGTAAAGATAAAAAAGCAATCACATTCATTAGGTGTGGTTAATTTGTGATCCCGGTAACTTTTAAGGTTCAAACTGCCCTGACTTTTTAGTTGTGGGTGCAAAAAGTGAGAAAAGCCAATCTTTTAAATATGTTCATTAAATCAGGATCTGTATGAAATTCTACTTACTTCAGCAGAAGCATTTTTCTTGACGTTTGCTTTCCTTCAGAAGTCATTCTGACAACATAAATACCCGAAGACTGCATTTTACCATCGAACTGAACGGTATAATGACCAGGTTTTTGGTAGTAATTCACAAGAGTTTCAACCTGCCGACCCAATGCATCAAAGACTGCAATATAAACCAGCCCGGGTTTACCAATCGAATAAAGAATTGTAGTTGACGGGTTAAAAGGGTTTGGATAATTCTGGTTAAGTGAAAACTCAAAAGGAAAAGAATTGTTTTCATCCACCTTAACCGGGTTTTTCTGGATTTCAACATCATCAATAAACCAACCCCAACCCGTTGTAGATTCATTTGAGAAAAGCCGCCATCTCAAAACAACCGTATCTCCTGGCGAAAAAGCAGAACGAAGATTAAAACTTTCAGTTTTCAACAAACTTAGCGGTGGTGTTGCATTTAAACGGGTTGAATAAAAATCAAACCAATCTGGATACTTTCCAGCGTTATAACCTTCATTCAGTTTAACCCAATCCTTACCGTTTGCGGTACCTTCAACAATCACATAATCATTAAAATCATCATCCCCAAATTTGCTTCCTGCAAGCCCAGGCTCAACCATAGCCACGTTTTTAAAAACTACACTGGTGTTTTCTGATTTAACAATGATTGGAACTCTGAGCGTAACGGTTTGATCTCCATTTTGCAGATAGGGGTGTCTGGTTGATAAACCCTTCGAAGTAAAATCACCCGGTTTCATACTTATAAAATCAGTTATTCCATTAGAAAACGAGGAAGAAAACTTATTAAATTCAGAAATATCATCCAGATTTGAAGAGAACTCTGCCTGAGGAACGCTTAAAGCAAACACCCGGGAAATAACATTTCCTGACCAGTAAATCCAGTTATTTTTATAGGCGCCAACTTTTGCACTAAAATTCGTATCTGGTAAATCAGGAACTGAAATATCTTTTATTCCCGGAGAAATATTGTTTATTCTAAAAGATTTGGATCCATTTATAAAAACAAATGCTGAATCATATTCATCCTTAAGCGAAATATTCATTTCAAACAAACCCAAAATGACCGGATTTGTGGAATTAATTGTTGGGGAAGCAACACTTGCAGGAAGGGGCACCGTTGTTAATTCTGGAATTGTAGCCGTCCAGATTCCCCTGCCGTGAGTGGCAAGTACAACCTGATCGTCAACAATTTTCATTTCCCAGATTGCCACAGCCGGGAATCCATTATCAGAATAATGCCATGATTCACCCTCATCTGTTGAAATAAACAGACCAATTTCAGTACCAGCCCAAATTTCTGAAGGGTTATGAGGCATGACCAAAAGACTATAGGTGGCAACATCCGGGAAACCATTATGACTCACACCACTTGAAAACTTTGAAAGATCAGACCAGGTCTTTCCCAAATTATTGGTTCTTAAAACTTTTGGATTTCCAGAGGAAGAAAACAAGGCAAATGCAGTTGAATCATCAAGAGGATGGGTGGCCAAACCTGAAAGGTAACCCTGATTCCCAAAATTGGTAACAGGAGTGAATGAATTCCCACCATCAACTGAGACCTGCACTGATTTTGAATACATTGAATTTTCCATCCCCGTTCCTGCCCAAACCACCATCGGATTATGTTTGGAAACCTCAACTTTTCCGGGTGTCTCAATAGTAACCCAGGATGCTGATTCCAGTGGGACCTGATTCCAGTTGTCACCAAAATTTTCAGACCGGTAAACACTATTTCCTGCAAAAACAAAAATAAGGTCCGGGTTAATGTTTGATTCGCCCAGAGAAGTTATAAACTGTCCATTCTTAGGTGTTCCCGTCATTGTCTTCCAGGATTTCCCTCTGTCTTTTGATTGGAACAGGATATTCTGATAAAGGGAACCGATCAATTTATTTGAGTCGTGATGATGCCAGGAAACAGCAAAACCATCGCCACCAATTGCATTTATCCATTTATTTTGAAGTGAGGTCCAGACAGGAGAAATCCAGGATCCGTTGTCTTGTGTTCCCCCAAAATATTCATCAGTTCCAGGTGCCTTATCAACCCCATAAAACTGAGTCGTCAGATATCCGCTTAGCGTTTTATTCCATTTTTTTCCGCCATCATCAGAGTACTCAACCCCACCGTCATTGGTTGAAATCATTCTGAAAGCCTGAGTTCCGGTATTTGTTTTAACTGAGTATAATCCGTGATGGTCTGCGTGAACAAACGGTAAAACAGCTTCTGGTACCCAGGTTGAAACAGGCAAAATTTCGGCTGAACTGCCAGTAAGTAAAATTTTACTGATATCGATTCCACCCACAAATACGATGTTTTTATTGTAAGGATGAACCATTATTGAGTTTCCATACCATCCCTGCCTGCCCAGCCAATGTGAATTATTTCCTAAAATTTTTACCTGCTCCCAGGTTTCACCGGCATTTGCAGACTGATATAAATAACTTTCAGTTACACCATCAACAGATGCAAAAATCAACATTGGATCCAGATCAGTTACCGCAAGTTCAATCCTTCTGAAACCAGCCAGATTTGATTTTGCAGCAAACCACGTCAGACCGCCATCTGTCGATTTGTAAATACCAGCGCTTTGCAAGGATGCATATTGAATTTTGAAATTTCTAGGCTGATAAATGATCTGATGAACGGATCCTGGCGTTTTCGGAAAAACCGCCGAAAAAGTAACGCCACCATCTATTGTCCTATAAATTCCTGCTTTTGTACCAACAACAAGATTTTTTTCGTTTTCAGGATCGACAATCATTCTGTTAATATACTTGAAGCCTGCGTTTTTTGCAGTACTGGCAAGCTGAACCCAGGTTTCACCTTTATCTTCAGATTTGAATATTCCGTCCCCCTGAATGGCATCTACGTTTCCAAATCCTTCACCTGTACCGGCATAAATTACCTGTGGATTCGCTTCTGACATGACAAGAGCAGTCACGGCCAGATTGGGATGAAACGGAGTTTTATCGACCCAATTTTTACCCGAATCTGTCGTTTTCCAGATACCACCCCCAACTGAGCCTGCAAACCAGGTTGAATGGGTTTCATCTTCAGGGTCAATTAACAGTGAACGGGTTCTTCCTGCACAATTCCAAGGACCTCTTTCAGTCCAGAGAACCTGAGCATCCGGTTTCTCTTTACCCCTCAGCAATTTTAATTTTTCTTTTGCCTTTTCAAGCTCTTCAATTCTGTAATTTCTGGGATAGGACGGACTTTTTTCACCCGGGGCTGTACGAATTAAATTATAATAGGTGATATAGTCATCAGGTTTATCAGGTTTTGCCCAACCGTTTTTTCTTCTTTCGATCTTTTTCAGAATTCTAAGTTCTGCCAACTCTTCAACCGTGAGGATTTCCTTTTGTTGGAGTTCAAAAATTCTGGTGGTCATTTCGGTTGGATAAAAAAATAGCCAGCCCAGAATTCCAGTCAGGAAAAAAATTGAAAAAATAAAATAACTATTTCTCAAAAATTTGAATATTCTGTTCATTCCGGCTGTTTGATACTCACTTTAAAAACATCAGCTTCCCGGTTGGTGAAGACTTTCCGTTCAGATCGATCCGATAAAAATAGATACCGGAAGAAAGTCCGCTGAAGGAAATAACTTGCTCATTCTGACCTGAAACTCTTGCTCCGGCAGAGATCACCTTTACTTCCTGACCCAGTAAATTCATTACGCTTATGGTTGCTTCCCCACCGAATGGTTGAATCCACCTGATTGAAGTGGACGGGTTGAACGGATTTGGATAAGGTGGAAGGAGCTGAAACCCGTTTTCTTTAGAATTTGAACCTGGAACTGATGTGTATCCATTGTGAACAATATGAAAATCATCAATTTTTGCGAAAGCCGTAGCTGTGGAATTTTTTACAACCACAAAGCGGATTTTTACAGAATCTGTAATGTCAAAAAACAGGTCAAGGTCATAAGACTTTTTGACATAAGTTGCTTTCACATCTTTTTGAAAAAAATCGATTTTAACCCAGGATTTTCCATTATCCCCACTTCCATAAACAAAAAGGGTATCTCCGGTTCCGGTCATCCGGTAGGAAGTTAAAAAAGACAAAACAGGGTAGCTATAATAATTGAGATTAACAGAGGTTCCGGTTGAAAACTTTCCCTTCAAAACATTTGAACTCCATTCCAAAATACCAATACCGGTTGTGATTTTCCAGGGAAACGCAAACCCGGGTGCAACGGTTGTATCCCAGTCTGCACCCATTTTCCATTGTTTGGTGAATGTACCGTCAAAACGATCTGTATAGGATGCAGTTCGGATCAGTTTTTCCTGAATTTGGGTTTCTCCATTTGCAGAAATTGTAAAATCCTTGATAACTGTATCAGGAGGGAATCCCCATTCATTGGCATATCCAATAATTCTGAGTTTGTAAGAACCTTCATAAAGAACGGCTGAGAATGGACCGTTTTCAAAATTATGATTCAGCTTTCCAGAAAATTCTTGAGAATTGAATCCAATTGAAACTGCAGAATTATTCAGCGGTTTTCCTGACTGGTCAACGGCCACCACCGTCAATTTTCCTGTTTTTGGGGTACCGGGTTTCAAGCTAACCAGATTTGAATAGGCCATTTTAGCTGAATCTGCAATAGTACGCAGAACCCCAATGCTTTCGAGATTGGTTTGACCCTGCCCGACAATGTAACCTGTAATAATGATCTGAGTATCACCGGGCATCATATTAAACTTTCCGGAATTGATCATCATTCTCCGGTCATTGCCCACCTTATCCCGCCAACCGGATGAACTTTCTGGAAATCCAGGGTGAAATATTCTCGGGTTATCAGAGATAACGCCACCAATTCCTTCAGTAAGAGGCGATATTTCAGTTCCATTTGATTTGAGGCCTTCCTGATAAAATCTGGCTTCTTCAGCAGTATTGGGGTCAGCTAAATCAGGTCTGTCACCGGAATATTTAACAAAAGATTTCATCTCAACCGACTTATATCCGGGATATTTTTTGCCTAAAATGGTAAGGGTATCAGATAAATTGCCTGTGAAATATTTTGGACCGAGAAAAAATCCAAAACCAAATGCGGGCGGGGAAACACCGTAAAACTGGTCGGTGGGCTTTTCATTGTAGGCATAAGCAAACGATCTCACTGAATCCACACCAACTAAATCATCAGTTGGAAACCCCACATCCGGATCTGAATGTAATGAAAAGATAGCATCTTTTATGGGGTTTTTACCTTTATTGATCAGTTTGTAAACCAGGAAAACCGTGTGATCAATTTTAGAATTCCAGTCTGAAAAAAAGAACCCGGAAACCTGGACTTCCAAACCCATTCCTTTTGTTCCCAAGGTCCTGCTAACCGGTAAATCATTAATGACATACCAAATCATCTGACTTCCCCAAAACCCGGGAGTATCACCCAAATTTGGTTCGTAAATACCGTTTTTATTCAGATCATTGAACTCTGCCCCGAATGGTACCGGCCACTCCGCGAAATCCTGATTGCCGCCATAAATATCACCCACACTTAATTTATAAACCCGAAACCGGGGATCAGACGATAATGCCGGTGAACCATCTGGCAGAATACTTCCGGGTTGCCATTCAGAAATACGAGAGGGGGTTGCCATCCATGAGGTTCTTAAACTATCGTTAACATACCCACTTATAGCAAATCCCCCGGCATATAAGGGAGACTTACCAGAACCTTTAGGATATTCAATACTCCGGTTACCAGTCGGATCCTGGATATTGCCATCGTTTTTAAAAAACATTTTAAAAGCTGGTGTTTCCAATGAATTATGATGAACAAATGCCGCTGACGACTTTGTTTTTTTTGAATCCTGATTTCCCTTGCCCGAAGAAAAGGCTTCTGATGAAATCAAAAAGATTAAAAGGGTAAAAAAGGCAATTTGAACTTTCATTGGTATCTCCTGGGACTCATTTGGAATGTAAATAATATGGATGGTTGGGCTTCTCAGATTATTATACGTTTCATCGATAAAAATACCCTTATCTTTATTAAAAAACAAAGGGCGGAAAAATTCCGCCCTTTGTTAAAAAACACCAAAAAAGCCGTTTACTTCAGGAGCATCAGTTTCCCCGTGGAAGATGACTTGCCGTTCAGATCAATCCTGTAGAAATAAATCCCCGAGGTTAATCCGTTGAAAGAAACGGTTTGTTCATTTTCCCCTGAAATTCTGGCTCCGGCAGAAATTACTTTCACTTCCTGACCAAGAAGATTCATTACACGGATTGTTGCTGAACCATTTCCCGGCTGAATCCATCTGATTGTCGTAGATGGGTTGAACGGATTAGGATAGGCGGGGAGGAGGCGAAATGACCTATCGGTAGTGTTACCCTCTGTAATTGAAGTCTTAACGAAGGAATTCACCACAAAACTATCGAGTCTTGCGTAAGCAAGGTTAGAATTTTTATTCAATTGAAACCTGATTTTAACAGAATCAGTTATTGTTAAAATTGAATTTAAATCATAAGATTTAACAAGATGTTTTGGTGGAGTTGTTGCCATTTCCAAATAGGAATCCAGCTTCACCCAATTTTTTCCATTGTCCCCACTAGCAAAGTAAACCAAGGTGTCTTTTTTATTAGTTACCTTTATCGTCGACTTTAGTGAAAACGTTGGCAAGGTAAATGGACTTACATCAACGGTAGTTGTTACCGAAAATATCCCCTTTGAACTTCCTGGCATACATACCAATTGGCCTGAACTGATCGTCCAGGTCACTGGTATACCAGAAATCAGTGTATCGCTTTCACAGCCTTGTTTCCAGTAAGAAGCATATGTTCCTTCGAAAGTATCGTAATAACCATACTTTTTGATTATTTCCAAATTGAGTTCGGTTACATTATTTTCTGTTATTGAAACCGTTTTGGAAATACCATCAGGGATAAATCCCCAAACACCATCATAGCCAACAACCCTTATGTCATACATTCCTTCGTAAAGAACCGTTGTAAAGGGACCTGTTTCTGAGTCGTGACTTGTTTTCCAAAGCGGAGGTGTTCCCGCTGGTGAAACTGCAATGGTTGCAAACTTAACCGGGTCTCCGTTCTGATCCTTAACTATAACAGACAAAGTACCCAATTTGGGTTTCACTGGTTTTATATTTATCAAATTATTGTAGGCTTCCTGAGAATAATCTGATTTGGTTCTGAGATCCGAAATAGATGCCAGATTTGACGAGCTCTTCCCAATGATATACCCAACAATAACCACCTGCGTATCACCCGGCAACATAGTGAAAGGTTTGGTGTTGATCATCATCCTCCGGTCATTCCCAACAGCATCTCTCCAACCCGTTGAATTTTCTGGGACACCCGGATGAATGATTCTTGGATTATCGGTAGCCAATCCACCAAGACCATCAGTTAAAGGGTTATATGGCGAACCATCAAATTTAAGCCCAATCTGGTAATTTCTCGCTTCATCAATTGTAACCGGGTCGCTGATATCAGTGCGACCATTAATTAATTTCGCAAAGGAATTCATACCCAACGATTTGTAGCCGGGATATTTTTTACCAAGAATTTCAACGGTATCGGCTGTATTACCTGTAAAAACTTTTGGACCCAGGAAAAAATCATAACCAAATGTGGGAGGAGCAATTCCATAAGTTTTATCAGAATTGGTTTCATTGTAACAATATGCTAAGGATCTTAGTGAGTCAACGCCCACCAAATCATCAATAGCATCCCCCAAATCGGGATCAGAATACAAAGAGAAAACCATGTCTTTAATTTCGTTCCCACCCTTGTTAATTATCTTGTAAATGATAAATGCAGTATGATCAAGGGCAACCCCCTGTTCACTGAAAAAGAAGGATGAAACTTGTGTCTCCAAACCCATTGGATTACTTCCTTTAAGCCGGGTTGGTGCTCCAGATGGTAAGCCATCGTTGATAACGTACCAAACCATCTGATTACCATAAATCTTTGGGAACTCACCCAGGTGAGGCTCATAAAGTCCGTTATTATTATTGTCAATAAATTCCGCGCCTAAATCAATAGGCCATTCTGCAACATCAGGGTTGGTTGCTGCAGCATCACCCAACGTATATTTATAAACCCGGAATTTTGGGTTATTCGGATCTGCCGGCAACCCATTAACCATATTACCGGGCTGCCATTCTTCGTTACGCGATGCTGAAGCCATCCAGGCTGTTTCAAGACTGTCATTCACGTAACCACTTATTGCGAAACCACTGGCAAATAAAGGAGACTTACCAGAACCTTTAGGATATTCAATACTCCTGTTACCAGTCGGATCTTGGATATTACCATTATTTTGAAAATACATTTTAAATGCAGGCACATCCAGATAATTGAAATGACTAAAGGCTTCTGCAGTTGATTCTTCCTTTTTAAGATTTGTTTTTCCTGAATTTCCAGCCATTCCCAAATATGGAACCAGAAACAGCAGAAATGCCAAGAATTGACGACTGAACATAAAACCTCCAGATTTGAATTAAGTTGAACCCATTGTACTCAGGATCTGATTATTATACGGCTCGGATGTAAATTTACCCTAATAAGTTTAAAATATCCAAATTTATCACATGAAAAACGGCTTTTGAGGAATTAAAAATAAGTTAACAAAAGAAGGTGGATGTAAGAAAGACCAATACCAAATTCTGATATGGTTACAGAACATGGTATTGGCCTTGAGAAAAGTGGGATTAAATTTACAATTGCCAGAGTTTCCAGTAATCTTCGAACAGGGCAGAATTTGCTGAAGAGGTCATCTTCAATGGCCGGCGGGTATCAACCATGACCGCATATTCATCAGTTTTGTCTTTGGTTCGCTGATTCTGATAAGCTTTCGGATGCGGACCGTGATGAATTCCCAACGGATGAAAGGTCACCATTCCGGCATCAATGCCATCCCGGCTGAAAAAATTACCTGCGTGATAAAAAATGACTTCATCATAATCGATATTCCGGTGCCAGAACGGAACACGCTGGGCATCTTTATCTTCTTCAAGCGGCCGGGGAACGAAACTGCAAACCACAAAATTGTCGCCGATAAAAGTTGAATGCACCGACGGAGCCAAATGTCCGCGATGACTCATGACCGGACGAAAATCACGGATGTTGAGTTTCCATGGATATAAAGTACCCTTCCAACCCACCACATCCAGCGGGTGAAACGGATATGTGACTGTGGTAAACTCATCCAACCGTTTAATTCTGACCTGATATTTATCTTCAACCGTTTCAAAGGCAATTGGCTCAGGGACTTCAATCACGGCCGGATCATAAAGTGCATGCTGACCCAGTAATCCACGGTCGGGCTGACGGATATCTGACCTGGATTCGATCATCAGAAAACGGCTTTCTTTTTCCGGGACAATCCGGTAAGTCGTGCCTCTCGGGATCACAATATAATCCCCATCCGAATAAGTCAGCGGGCCGTAATCGGTTTCAACAAATCCTTTTCCGTCATGAACAAAAATCACCCAATCGCCATCGGCATTCCGGGAATAAAACAGGTCGGGATGGATCTTGTGAAACATAAACAGAGCAACATCTTCATTAAAAAGGAACTTGACAGGTTCTTCACCAAACTCAAATTTCCGGGTATCAATGGCATAAGGCCGGCAGGGACCTTTGATTTTTAACCAGTTTGTGGGTGAATTCTGGTGATAAAGATGCGAAACAGCACCGTAAAATCCGTCACGGCCATGTTCTTCTTCGAAGGTTCCTTCGGGAATTGCAACGTGAGCCTGTTTTGATGTTATCCCTTTTTTCAGATGAGTCATGTTTTTTTCCTGATGACTTTAATAGATATAAAATTATTTTCTTACCACTCTGTTTCGTAAAACCCCAAGTCCGGTAATTTCCAGTTCAATCACATCTTCCGGCTGAACCCACCGGTCAAGTTCATAACCGCAACCAGTTCCGACAGTTCCGGAACCCAGAATATCGCCAGGATAAAGCATTTCGTCCTGTGAAACATGTGCAATCATCTGCTCAAAAGTCCAGTGAGACTCACCCGAATTTCCCCGGCTCCATTCTTCGCCGTTAATCCGTGCGGTCATGGTCAGATTCCGGATGTCTTTGATTTCATCAGGTGTTACGATCCAGGGTCCGACGGCCGTTGCAAAATCTTTTCCTTTAGACGGACCCAAACGTAAACTCATTTCCTGCATCTGAATATCCCGCGCCGAAAAATCATTCATGATGGCGTAACCGGCAATGTACTCATGAGCTTCTTCAACCGGTATATTCATCCCGGCTTTGCCGATGATGCAGCAAAGTTCAAGTTCATAATCAAATTTTTCGGTGAAGGATGGCCAGTACACATTCGCATCCGGACCGATCAGGGTTCTGTGATTTCCTTTATAGTAAACCGGAAGTTCAAACCACAATTTCGGGAATTCCTGTCCGCGCCGGTCGTAACCTGTTCGTGTGTGTTTTTCGAAAGCAAGAAAATCTCTGAGCGAGTTCGGATTCGGTAGCGGAGTGACCAGCCGGACTTCTGACTGTTTCCAAACAATGCGTTCTTCATTTGGTCCGCGGGTTGAAGGTTTCAGATAGCCCGATTCTTCAAGTCCGTCAAGGGTTTGCTGAGCAACGATTCTGCCGTTGATACCGGTTTTAAGAAAGTCGAGCATGGTTGGCGGAATTTCAGCTTCGGCAAGTTCGTAGGCTCGTGTTTCTTCCTGTTCGGCAAGAAGCAGCGTAAAAGCAAAATTCAGATCCACGACATACCGCCCGGAAACAGCACCCAACCGGCGGATTCTTCCCATCGGACAAACAAACTCAAAAGTGACTAATTTCATTTTAACTCCTAAATGCCGGTGACAGGGGACGGGGGACGGTCACTGGTTACAGATTACGGGTCACGGGTTACAGCCTGTCCCGCTACTGCGGGAGGTTACAGGAAAAACAAGGAAAATCCATCCTTCGATATAATCCCGTCCCGAAAGCGTTCGGGATCGGGATCACTCAGGATGACACTGAGGTTATATTAAAATAAAATACAAACCACCCTGCCTCGAATTTCAAACATCCCCCATCCCGAAAGCTTTCGGGATTTCCCCCTTCAAAGGGGGACTAATTCATTAACCATTAATCATTTACCATTAACCATTACTTCAGCACTCCCCTATCCAGCTGATCCCGTTCAATTGCATCGAATAATGCCTGAAAATTTCCGTCGCCAAATCCGTCATGACCTTTTCTTTCAATCACTTCAAAAAACGAAGGTCCGATCTGATCTTTGGTAAAAATCTGAAGCAGATAACCCTGTTCATCACCATCAACAAGAATAGAATTGGCTTCAAGCTCTGCCAGATTTTCTTTCACGTTCGGAACCCGGCCCGGCACCATTTCATAATAGGAATGGGGTGGCGGAGTTAAAAACTCAAATCCATTTTTTCTGAGACTTTTAACTGTTTTGACAATGTCTTTGCAACTCAGTGCAATATGCTGAACGCCTGCACCTTTGTGCCGGGTGATAAATTCAGTAATCTGGTCATTTCCATCGGGTCCCCAGGGTTCATTGATCGGGATAGTCACCTGTTTGTTTGATGAACGGACAACCTTCGACCGGAGTGCAGTCTTTTCACCCTTAATCTCGAAATATCGAACGGCTTCGAATCCGTAAATCTGATTGTAGAAATCGACCCATTTGTTCATTTCTCCGAAAGGCACGTTATTGGTAAGATGATCGAGATGGATGAGACCGGGATTTGCATCATCAGATAAAGCTTCTTTATCCTCAAAAGCAGAAAAACCCGGAGCGAAATCAGAAAAATCTGACTTTTCAATAAAAATATTCAGTACATCGCCAAATCCCTGAATGCCTGCCCGTTTGTAAATTCCGCCCTTCTGCTGCGAAATCTCAAGCGGGAGTCTTTGTTTTGCACCCCGTTTTAAAGCTTCAGCCAAAGCCTTTTCAGTATCTTCAACGAGGAAAGCAATGGCCGAGACGCCACCCTGATGATCGTCAAGATACTGACGGTTGTAATCCCGTTCTTTGGAATGGGAAATGATGAAATTGGTTTTTGAAGTCTGCATCAGCCATTGCGACAAACTCCCGGATTTTCGGGTTGCCGTGATTTTCATACCCAGAGCATGAAATAAAGTCTGAAGAGATTCAGCATTGCCGGTGGTAAATTCCAGGTGGTCAATCCGGATGATACCAAGCGGGTTTTTTGGGTCAGTCATGGTTTTTCTCTTTTTAAAAATCACAAAGGTCACACAATTACGGGTCACAAAAAAAAAACAGGGACGTGTGACAAGGGACAAGGGACTTAATAATTAGTCACCTGTCACTTGTCCCTCGTCACTTCCCTGAACGCTTCCATAAAAATCTGATTTTCTTCTGGGGTGCCGGTTGTGATTCTCAGACATTGTCCAAGATCAAACGCCTTCAGCGGACGAACCATAATTCCTTTTTCAAGCAGCGCCTGATGGATTTTCTGAACCCGGGTTTCAAGTCCGAGATCAATGGTCACAAAATTGGTATAACTTTTCACGAAGGGAATTTTCAGTTCTGAAAAAAGCTGATAAAACTGCTCCCGTGCCTCCCGGTTGGTGTCAACAGTGTGACGGATGAAATCAGTATCATCCAGGGAAGCAACAGCGGCAGCCTGAGCAAGCGAATTGGGTTCAAAGGGCAGTTTAACCTTCATCAAATTGCCGATCAGCCGTTCATGTGCCATGCCATACCCGACCCGGATTCCTGCAAGTCCGTGAGCCTTCGAAAAGGTCCTGAGTGTAATCACGTTATCATACCGGTAATGCATGCTGTCAGGATATTCAGGAAACTCTTCAGCAAATTCGAAATAGGCTTCATCCAGAATAATCAAAACCCGGGATGGAACGTGCTTGTAAAATTCATCAAATTCTTCACGGGTGAAAATCGTTCCGGTTGGGTTATTCGGATTGCACAGGTAGATGATTTTTGTTTTTGCACTGATGTACGGAAGAATGGCTTTCAGTTCAAAACGGTAATTATTCAGCGGAACGTAAATTGTTTTTTTTCCCGAAGCATTGGCAAGCACTTTAAATCCGATAAACGTACCCGATGACGTGATGATTTCATCTTCATCCATCAGAAACGTTCGCATAATGTTCGACATGATTCCTTCAGAACCGGAACCAATGACCACGTTTTCAACTTTCACCTTATAAATTGCAGCCAGCCGTGATCTGAGTTCAATTCCGCCTGAATCAGGATACCGGTGCAGATCGTGAATATGCTCAGCAATGGCTTTTTGTGCCAGAGGTGAAGGTCCGAACGGATTTTCATTGGAGGCAAGCTTGATAATCCGCTCAAGTCCGTACTTTTGCCGGATTTCTGCAATGGTTCCGCCGGCTTTGTACGGTTCCAGATTTTCGATGTAATGAGGTACGAGAGACATAGTTAAGTGGTAAGTTATAAGTTTTAAGTGATAAGTGATAATTCGAATAACATAAAGATCCCGAATATACTTCGGGGTGGTCAGTTACAATTGGTCTTCGATAAAGGAAATATGCGTCCTACCTGTAACTTGTCACTTGTAACTTGTAACTGGCATTTTTGGATTGCGATACTCAAATATAGCACTTCTAACCATCCATCTGGAAATAATTTTGTACTTTTAACTGAAAATAACTTTGGAAGCCGACATGCAAGACCCACAATTTGTTCAGCCTGATTCTTCAGAACCTAATCAGGAAGGTGAAATTCAGTTTTTAAAAGTAATTGTTGACCTTTCAAACCAGTTTATCAACCTCACACCTAATGAAATTGATGATAATCTTTATAATGCACTGCAATTAACCGGCGAACTTCTCAAGGTTGACAGATGCTACATTTTCAGGTTTAACCGCGATAAAACACTCATGTCGAATACGCATGAATGGTGCGCCCCAGGTGTTGAACCCCAAATGGTCAACCTTCAGGATATGCAAGTGGCTGATTTTCCTGGCTGGATGGAAAGATTAAACCGGCTTGAAGAATTTTTTATTGGAAAAGTTTCTGAACTTTCAGGCCAGGATGAAATCATGAAGGAAGCTCTTTCGGCTCAGGGCATCAAGTCATTATTAGCCGTTCCCCTTACCTATCAGAACAGACTAATCGGTTTCATGGGTCTTGACTCTGTTAAAACAGAAAAAACATTTTCAGCCTACCATATTCACATTCTCAAGCTGGCAGCCAACATGATTGCTTCTGCCATGATCAGGAAAAACACTGAAATTGCCCTCATGGAAAGCGAGGAAAAATTCAGGTCACTTTCAGAAACTGCAGCAACCGCCATATTTATCTATCAGGGACCTGTTTTTGTTTATGTGAACCCAATGGCATGTGAACTTACCGGGTATTCTCAGGAAGAAATGCTCGGTTTAAACTTCTGGGATGTTGTCCATCCCGATTATGTTGAAATTGTAAAGCAGCGCGGACTTGCACGTCAACGTGGTGAAAATGTGCCTAACCGGTATGAGTTCGTTATCCGGACAAAAAAAGGAGAAACCCGCTGGCTCGATTTCACGTCGGGTGTGATTCAGTATGGCGGAAAGACCGCAGCACTTGGTACTGCTTTTGACATTACTGAACGAAAACTGGCCGAACATGCGCTTCAGAAAAGTGAAATGATGTACCGGGAGCTTTTTGATCATGCCAATGATATCATTTACATCCACGATCTGAAGGGAAATTTTATTTCTCTGAATGAAACCGGTGAAAAGTTAATGGGCTACACCCGTAAAGAGCTTTCAGGCGAATCCATCAGCAAAATTCTTCCTGGAAATTATCTGAATCTGGTCAGGCACATGACAACCAAACAGATTCTGAATGACCTGCCGGCTTTGATTTATGAAATTGAAATATTGGCTAAAGACGGCCGATTAATTCCGCTTGAACTGAATACCCGTCTGCTTTTTGAAGAAAACCACCCTGTGGCCATCCAGGGAATTGCCCGTGATGTTACAGAACGGAAAAAGGCTGAACATGCTTTATCAGCAGAAAAGGAACGGCTTTCTACCACGCTGAAATCAATTGCGGATGCTGTGATTTCTACAGACATCAACGGGAAGATCATCATTTTCAATGAAATGGCAGAACAACTCACCGGCTGGAAGGCAGACCAGGCTCTTGGTGAATCAATTGATTCGGTCATGACCCTGATCAATGAACTTACTGGTGAACCTGAAGAAAATCCGGTTCATAAAATCCTCAGAAAAGAAGCCGAATTTAAAAAGGATTCCAATCTTTGCCTGATTAATCTTGACCGCAACAAACTGATTATTGCCGATTCAACCTCTGCCGTTTCTGATCCGGATGGGGATCTGATCGGGACTGTTCTTGTTTTCAGGGATATTACTGACCGTCGCCGGATGCAGGCAGAACGTCTGAAAAATCAAAAAATTGAATCACTTGGTATTCTTGCAGGCGGAATTGCACACGATTTTAACAATTTCCTTACGGCCATTCTTGGCAACATCTCACTCACCCGGATGTCCATGGAGAAAAATCAGCTTAACCGGATGGATCAGTTACTGAAGGAAGCTGAGTCTGCAACCCTCAAAGCCAGAGAACTTACCCAGCAGCTGCTTACCTTTTCAAAAGGCGGAACTCCCGTCAGGCAAACGGCCTCAGTGATCGATTTACTTAAAGAATCAGCCAATTTCATTGTTCGTGGAACGGCATGTAAACTGGAATTTGATATTGATGAAAAGCTCTATCCAGCAGAAATTGATGAAGGCCAGATTAACCAGGTCATCAATAATCTGGTACTAAACGCAGTTCAGGCCATGCCTTCCGGCGGAACTGTTCATTTACAGGCTGATAATATTCTGATGGATGAAGATTCAGCCCGGATTCTCGCAATCAAACCCGGAAAATATGTTTGTATTCAGGTTTCTGATCAGGGAATTGGAATTCCTGAAACCTACTTATCCAATATCTTTGATCCCTATTTTACAACAAAAAAAATGGGTTCCGGTCTGGGTCTTGCCACCAGTTATTCTATCATTAAAAAACATGACGGCGCCATTTCTGTGACGTCTGAACCGGGTGTTGGAACTGAGTTTAGAGTTTACCTGCCTGCCTCAGAAAAGCTGACGGGAAGACAGAAAAGTACGGTCAAGAAAACTGAGGTACTGGGTTCAGGTCGTATTCTTGTCATGGATGACGAGCAGATGATCAGGCACCTGCTAACTGAAATCCTTGATTATCTCGGATTTGATGTGGTCGCAGTTTCAGATGGAATTGAGGCCATTGATGCTTACAGGGAATCACTCACGCAACAAAATAAATTCAATCTGGTCATTATGGATATGACAATTCCGGGTGGAATGGGCGGGCGTGAAACGATTATGGAATTGAAAAAACTCGACCCAACCGTGAAAGCTCTGGTTTCCAGCGGTTATGCCAATGACCCGATCATGGCTGATTTTAAATCATTCGGCTTTTCAGGAATTCTTGCGAAACCGTACCGGGTTGAAGATTTATCTGCAATTTTGGAAGAGGTTTTGCGGAAATAGGTGTAAGGCATAAGGGATAAGGCGTAAGACAGAATGTTCAATGGTTATTGGTTATTGGTTATTGGTAAACCGAGCGAAGCGGAAATATCAAACACTTTCGGGAGGGGAAATCCGGCTTTAGCCGGATGGGGGATGTTGATTATTTTGTAACACCGCCCTCCCGGTCGGTAATCGTATTTGAACAGGGATGTTCAGGATAGACAGGATGTTAAAATAATTGTTAATGAAATGCGGATTGATTACCCACCCCAGCGGGGTGAAATGTTGGTAGAAAAACAACATTGGCAACCACCCGACCGCCCGGTCACCATTCCATTTGAAACTGAAAACCTCTTCCGGGCGAAACGGGAAAAATCCTTTTTTAAACAGGGATCTTCAGGATGGGCAGAACGAAGGATAGTTGTTAATGGTGAATGATTAATGGTTAATTGGAATTATGAAATCCGGAAAATGAATTTCCTCGCCCCAGAGGGGTGACATCTTGGTAGAAACAAATTTACAAAAACAATTTTCTCACCCCAGCGGGGTGATATGTTTGTAGGTCAACCGAACAAATAAACGCCAAAAACCGTCCGGTTTCAGCATTCATTGAAACTGGAAATCTCCCTCAATGACAACAATTAAATTTCTGACCTGTTATTGACTTTTTCCCGAATTCCTGACGACCTTGTCTGAAAATAAGCCGAACCGAATTTCAACCCACTGATTCCAAATTCAAATTATGAAAAAAAACCAAATCCTGTTTCTGACAGCCATTTACAGTTTTGTTTTATTATCTGCGTTCACCTCCTGCAAAGAGCCCGAAAGTACCGGACCTGAAACCCGTATAGACAGCCTGATGCTGAAAGTGAAAGAAACCGATTTAACTACTGCAACACTGAACCTTCATACTGCTGGTCTGATTTTACCAGCCCAGTTTTCTTTACTCAGGAACGGGGACACCGTTCAAACCTTTTCCCTTCATCAACCAGATACCCTTTTCAAAGACCCATTTCTGATACCCTCAACCCGGTACACCTGGCAGGTTCTCATGAGCAAAACCAATCTGAAAAGCAATGAGGTAACCGGCAGAACTCAGGATACCACCAGCCATATCTTTTCATGGAGATTGGATACTTTGGGATCTGTCGGGTCAAATCTATTTGATGTAGTAATTGTTAACGATACTTGCGTCTGGGTTGTTGGCGAGATTGCAACCAGACCCTATAGCTCATTTGAACGGTATAATGCAGCAATGTGGAACGGAAAAGGATGGAAAAAGTTCAGGTTTGTTTTCCCAAATTTCCAAGGGACTGAAGATGTTCAAATTATCAGAACCCTGGTTCTGACCGGTAAACAAAAAATATTTTTTATTAGTGATAATGGAGCAATTGTTTCAACAGATCTCACAGGGGAGAACGTATATACCAAAACCCTTTTGACAGATGAAGGAAAAGGAATACCATCTAAAGCATGGGGAAGTAATAACAGCGAATTTTATTTTTCAGGTGGCAATGGTTCCCTAACATCCTATAACGGATCCTCTTTTTCACTCATGCCCTCCAATACAGATGTGGATCTGAAGGATATCTTTAGTTCAGGAGACGGTGTCCTTTGGTCAACAGGAAATAACCTGGATAAATCAGTTTTGTTGAAATACCAGTTGGGTTCCTGGTCCATCTTCCGGGAGTTTATCAGGGGACCTGGGATGAGTGGTGTGCTTCCGGTTGATGACCTCAGATTGGCCTATTCGAGTGTCTGGCAGCAAAAAGGGTCAGACAGTATTTGGGTCACTACTTCCTGGGGGGTTCATAAGCAATCGGTGAAACCGGATGGGAAAGCCAGATGGCTGTATCAAAGAAGATGGGATAAACCGGAAACCAATCCGGTTGGTTTTCCCTCCCGGATCAGAGGGACGGATGAAAATAATGTCTGGGTTTCCGGTCAACAGGGAACCGTTCTTCATTTCAATGGCTGGAGTTGGCACCGGTATGCAGAGTTCTTAAATGTAAATTACTGGTATAAATCTATAGATACATTTGGAACAAAAACCGTTTTTGTCGGGCAGGATTTAGCCGGTTCTGCGATCATTTTAATGTTCAATCCATAAACCAATCCTGAGGTAAATATGAAAAAAATATTTCTCGCCTTTGTAGGTGTCTTGTTTTTTGTAAACCTGACAAACGCTGGTCCGCTTGACCTTATCACTTCAAAATACAAATCGGGTCAGATCACCGCCGATCAGTATTATCTGAATTTGTATTACTACCTCTACAACACTGCTTTGGTTGACCTGACTTTAATACCGAATCCTGCAGAAAAAGTGACCTGCGCGGCAGATATCCCTGCTGATTATCAAAGCGAAATTAATTTAGTTTCTCCTTCAACCCGGGCTCTGATCTCATCTTTAGTAGACGCTGATATTGCCCAAGCCGACCAGAGTTATATCAGTTCATCGGGGTACTTTAGTTTAAACTATAATCCTGACAATCTTACCGTTGCAGATCAAGCAGATTTAAACAACAATGGTTACCCCGATTTAATTGAACAAATTGGTGTCTGGTTCGATTTTGCTAAAAATAAACTGGTTGACCAGGCAGGGTTTGTGAGTCCGCTAACATCTTCTGAATTAAGTCAGGGATTGAAATATAACGTCATGATTCCCGGCAACAATACAACAAGCCAAGATTCAAATTATCCGGGAGGATCCTTTATCCATTTAATGGTTTATTCAGACCACATGACCGGCAATGATCCTTCAGGTGCAAGATTGGGTGAAATTAAAGCCGGGATTGCCCATGAATTTAAACATGCCATTCAAATTGCTACCGACAATTTCAAGACCGATTCATTATATCTCCATTTTAAACATCTGGATGCTTGCTGGGCAGAGGAATTTGTCTTTGATGAATCGAATTCTGCTTATCATTTTGTTCAATCTTCTAATTCCTTTTACAATCCCTCAATGGGTATGTTTGATCATAATGGGGTAAAAAGCGGTTCTCTTTCCACAGCTCGTCACTGTGGTTATTCTGACTTTTTATGGCATGTGTTTATTCATGAACGTTATGAAGGGAATTCTGGAACTCAAGCTCCTTTTCTAAAAGCCTTTTGGGAAGACAGAAAGCTTAACCCGACTGACCGCCTTGAGACAACCTATGACCGGGTCATGTATCCGGTTTTAGGAGAAAATGCTACCGGTAAACTCATTTCAGAATACTTTATCTGGAACTATTTTACCAGAGCGCGTTCCGTAAAAAATTCTTCAGGTACAGTCGTATTTGGTTATCATGATGCTGCCTTAAATGCAATCAATGATTTAAATCTGGGTGTTCAATTCCCTGAAGTTTTTGCAGGTGATATTTTAACTCAAAATTTATCTGACCTTACAACTTTGCCTGTCACCTACACGGGTGGAAAGATCATAATACTTTTAAATCCAGGTGGAGTTTCTCAGTTTTCAATCAGTACAGAGGGGAATCCTCAGGGTTGTTTTGTTGCAGTTGGCGTCAAGACGGGAACAACAGTAACCGTTTATTTCATTCCCGATTCCGGAGTTCCTATCATAATTCCGACCGGAGATGAAATGATTCTTACCGGGAATTATTATCATACGAACCCCATTGAAACTTCCATTTATTTGAACATCAGTACTACACCGTTAACTCAGGTACAAACGACGGTTAAAAACCTTGTTAATGGTACCAATGCCGGTGGGAAATTAAAACTGGTTGACTTAAATCAGGAAATCATTTCTGGTAACTCAATCCCGCTTTTTTCAGACTATAACTATACACTCAAAACCCTCGAAACAGGATTCCCTGTTTCAAATCCAATAAATTTAAGGCACCATTGGAATGATAATTTAAATTCATATCAACAGTCAGAAGAATTTCTAGCAAATGGAGAAGCACAGTCAGCAAACTTTAAGGAATCTTATTTGGCAACTATTGAATCCAGAATAGAGGGCGTGCTGCCGGTTTTTACCAACTTTTCAGATCCATGGGTCACAGGTGGGATCGGTCTTACCGATACAGTCTCAGGAACAAGGAAAGTATTTCCTAATGAGAATAAGGTTCAGCTTGAACCTTTAAAGCCTTACTACATGGTAAAGGCTGATCAGGTTTTAACCTTTGCCGGTGATCAAACTGCACAGTTTCAAAACTGGAAGACAACCGGAACTGATCAGTTAACAAACAGCGAAACCACCGAACTTCAGCCTGTTGTTTTCCGGAGTGCAAATGCCACCCTTTTTGCAACTTACAAGTCTAAATTAAAGACCGGTCAACCCACCAGTTCAAACAGCAAAAATCAGCGCAGGCTTGTGGTTAACGGCAATACCCAGCTTCTGATTTATGAGAGTATGAATGACATCTGGGTGACAGCTTCCTTTGATGACGGGGTTACCTGGCTGCCAGAAAAACGGGTTAGTAAACGGAGCGGCTTTGCTGTCAATCCTTCTCTTTCACCCCTTCTATCCTCGGGTTTTAAAAAGAAGGGTCTGGTTACCTGGTCAGAAGTGAATGCGTCGGGTCAGACTGAAACTTACCTTCAAAGTATAACCCTTTCTGCAGGTCAGTTGTATTTTGGATGGGCTTCTCTGGTTACAGCACCTGTTGATAATACCAACCGGCGTAAACTCAATGATTTCGGGTTTTCCACCCTTCCACATGCTGGTGCTGCTTCAACCCTGTCACTGAGTGGTTCAACTGTAGTCATCGCCTATAAAGGAACCAATACTTATCTCATCGGGGGTAAATTTACAGTTGGGTCTGACTTAAACAGCATCAGCGGACTTGTTACCCGGACTCTTACCACTGAAAGTACATCCAAACAGGCCAATGTGATCCATCTGGATGCAAACAGCGGGTTTGGCGCAAAGGATTTTGTTTACTATGCGAAAACAAATGGATCCAGTGAACCGGTTTATCAGTATGACTGGGATGCCCAAACAACCCTTCAGTGTGATATCCCTGCCCCGACAGGAACCGGACAATACAGTTGTGAGTCCCTTCAGGCGTCAGGGTCAAATGGAACGGTTACCTTTGTTTATCAGGGTGCAGCCTCCAATGGTCCCGATGTGTTGTATTATGTCAAAGCCGGTTACAATGACAGACCGCTACTCTCGGTCAGGTATCTCAAAGGTGAAAAACCTGCAGTGACAGATCAGGCAACCTCTGCCTATTCTGTTACCGGGCGACTGGTTTTCCGCAGTACTGATCCGGCAAACTCAGGAAACTGGTTTTCAGTCATCGGTTCGGGCTCAGCAACTTCTATCGGCAATCTGGCTGTTGGCATGTACACCCGGGATCAGGGAACCGGAACCAGCTTCATGTTCACTTCCAATGAGACTCCGATTGCATCGGTAAAAAGATATACAGGGTCTGGCCAACTTATGAAGGGTGAAGGCGGAATCCAAATGAACTATACCTTTAACCGGTGGTGGGTTGATCAGAACGGGGTAAAACACCCGGTTGTTCTTGACTTTACCGGCGTAACTGTAGAACCGGAAGGTTCGATGGAACAGGGAAATGTGATTTGTGCAGTTAAAGTAGTAAATCCTTCTGATGAAGAAATACTAGTCAGTCAACCTGATGCGCTTGTAAATAATCTGGCAATTTCAATATTCAGAAACGGCCAGGTTATCCGGGCATACAAACCGACCGTCTGGTCTGAGATCAGCACCCAAAGTCTTACAAGCCTCATGCCGGATGACATCCTGCTGTTCTCTGTGCCCGAAACGGTAACGTTTAGTCTTGGTT
>Ga0209460_1000691_pt1 | contig 26889 bp, 29 predicted proteins | sample EBPBio132013_DNA_FD_185868 | JGI IMG/M metagenome (GOLD analysis project Ga0209460, IMG submission 185868) | Wastewater treatment Type I Accumulibacter community from EBPR Bioreactor in Madison, WI, USA - Reactor 2_5/13/2013_ DNA (SPAdes)... | ecosystem: Engineered > Bioreactor > EBPR >... | reverse complement strand
CCGTCTCGATCCCCGCCACCATGCGCTGCTGGCTGACGAGGAAGTCCGTCAGGATGCGGGTCTCCATCAGCGCCAGGCCTTTCATCGCCGACATGATGCCGCCGATATCGGACAGCGCGTCCAGCCGTCTGGCGATCTCACGCCGGCGGCTCATCGCCCACCTCCTGCAACCCGGTTCATGCGAAGGCCATCGGCCGTGCACACTCGCTGCAAAGCTTGCGAAAAGACTGGCTGCGTGCGAATCCGTGCGACGATTTCCACCAGTTCGATGATCAGCGCCAGCGTGGCATCACCCAGCTGATGATGGGCACGCTCGGCAATCTCACCAAGCGCCACGAACGGCACACGCGGCGCCATCCCGCTCACTAGGTCGACCTGGGTGACTTGCCGACAGTAGCTCATCGCTGGATGCACGCCTCCGCGCGGATTGGAATGGGATTGGACAAACCAGGATAGTACCGGTCATGCCGGTGGTCATCCACGGCAACGCTGATGTTTACGTGCTGCGAGCCAAACATAAAGGAAACTCCATCACCACTGCAAGAAGCAGCAGCCGTGGCCGCTGATAGCCTGGACGCCCACTTACCAATCGCCGCCGAAGCTGCCCGCTGTTAGACTGATGACGATTTAAGACGACTTTGAGGCTGTAAGCGGAGCGCCAATGCCATGAACGCCGAACCGTGGGTCACCGCAAGCGAAGTCGCCCAACATCTGGGCGTCGTGAAGGACACGGTCTACCGCTGGCGGGAGCGCAAAGGCCTGCCCGCACACAAGATCGGGCGACTGTGGAAATTCCAGCTGTCCGAGGTCGATGAATGGGTGCGCGCGGGCGGGGCCGACGGCGAGCCGGGGAGTGGGGGCGAACAAGAATGAAGTCCAGCAGGGGAAGGATCGCGTGAGCCTGGAAGGACAACTTCTCGACCAGAAGTCCTTGCGGGCGGTGACCGGCAAGACGGCAGACTGGAACGAAATCGCCAAGGATTGCATTGCCTTTGCCAATGCAACGGGTGGTCGTCTGCGGCTGGGCATCGAGGACGGGCAGGATGTGCCGCCATCATCGAGTTCATCAAGTACGACCAGCACGGCCAGAAGGGGAACAATCTGGTGTGGGACGACCACACGCAGAGCTCGACGGCGGCGGTACTCGGCGGTGACATGAACAGGCTATCGGACAACTTGCGCCATATCGGTGATAGCTGGGCGATAGCGCGTGAGCGATACGCCGGCGCCGGCGCCATCAATCAAAGCGTTGTATTGCCCTTGCACCGCGCGTCATGGGCGATAGATCCGTACGAGGCACGGGAGGAACACGCATGACGCCGGAAAGCAAGGCACGCCAGCAGATTGACCAGAAGCTGGGGCAGGCCGGGTGGGTCATCCAGGACATGAAGCAGCTCAATCTGGCAGCAGGCATGGGCGTGGCCGTGCGCGAATACCCCACCGACAGTGGCCCGGCCGACTACGTGCTGTTCGTCAACCGCCATGCGGTAGGCGTGATTGAAGCCAAGAAGGACAGCGCGGGTGAAAACCTGACCGCCACCGAAGCCCAGACCGAGCGCTACGCCACCGCCAATCTCAAATGGCGCCAAGACAACACGCCCCTGCGCTTTCTGTTCGAGGCCACGGGCCAGATCACCCGCTTCACCGACAACGCCGACCCCGCGCCGCGTTCGCGCGAAATCTTCCATTTCTTCAAGCCCGAAACGCTGGCCTCCTGGCTGGCGCAGCCTGACACCCTGCGCAGCCGTCTGGTCGAGCAAATGCCCGCGCTGCCAGAAAAGAACCTGCGCGACTGCCAGATCAGCGCCGTCACCGGGCTGGAGAAGTCACTTGCGCTGAACAAACCCCGCGCCCTCGTGCACATGGCCACCGGCGCCGGCAAGACCTTCACCGCCATCACCTCGGTCTATCGCCTGCTCAAGTTCGGCGGCGCCAGGCGCATCCTCTTTCTGGTCGATACCCGCAACCTCGGCAAACAGGCCCATCAGGAATTCATGGCCTACACGCCGCCGGACGATGGCCGCAAGTTCACCGAGCTCTACAACGTGCAGCGGCTGGCCTCACCCAACATCGACCCGCACGCGCAGGTGTGCATCAGCACCATCCAGCGCATGTACTCCATCCTCAGCGGCGAGCCGATCGACGAATCGGCCGAAGATGTCTCGCTCAACGAAGTGCAGCAAACCGCCGAACAGGAAAAGTTCGTCCGCTACAACCCGGCCGTGCCGGTGGAAACCTTCGACTTCATCATCATCGACGAGTGCCACCGCAGCATCTACAACCTGTGGAAGCAGGTGCTCGACTACTTCGCTGCCAGCCTGATCGGCCTGACCGCCACGCCCGACAAGCGAACCTTCGGCTTCTTCAACGAAAACATCGTCGCCGAATACACCTACGAGCAGTCGGTGGCCGATGGTGTCAACGTCGGCTACGACGTGTACGAGATCGACACCGAAATCACCCATAAAGGCGCCGAGCTCAAGGCCAAGGAATGGGTGGACCACCGTGACCGCCAGACGCGCAAGAAACGCTGGGCTGAGACCGAAGAAGACACCGCCTACAGCAGCAAGGAACTGGACCGCTCGGTGGTCAACCTGAGCCAGATCCGCCAAGTGATCCAGGCGATGAAAACCGCCTTGGAAACGCAGATCTTCCCGACGCGCAAAGAGACGCCCAAGACCCTGATCTTTGCCAAGACCGACAGCCACGCCGACGACATCATCAACATCCTGCGCGAGGTCTATGGACAAGGCAATGCCTTCTGCAAGAAGGTCACCTACCGCGCCGAGGAGGACGCCGACAGCATCCTCAGCAGCTTTCGCAACGACTACAACCCGCGTATCGCCGTCACCGTGGACATGATCGCCACCGGCACCGACGTCAAGCCGCTGGAAGTGCTGCTGTTCATGCGTGACGTGCGCAGCAAGGGCTACTACGAACAAATGAAGGGCCGGGGCGTGCGCAGCCTGGATGGCGACAGCCTCAAGCGCGTCAGCAACAGTGCCGACGGCGCCAAGACCCGCTTCGTGCTGATCGACGCCGTGGGCGTGGAGAAGTCCCTCAAGACCGAAAGCCGCCCATTGGAGAAGAAGCCCGGCGTGGCGTTGAAGGACTTGCTGCAAGGCGTGGCGATGGGCAGCCGCGACGACGACACCGTGCTCTCGCTCGCCAACCGCCTGGTGCGCCTGGCCAAGCAACTGGACGAGAAGGCGCAGGCGCGTATCGAAAAAGCCAGCGGCGGCATCCCCATCGCCGAACTGGGCAAGGCACTGATTGCCGCGCTGAACCCCGATGCCATCGTGCAAACCGCGCTGGCTACCGCCAAAGCCAAGGGCATCACCCGTTCGGAAGACACCCTGCTGCCGGAAGAGATTGAGGCCGCCCGCTTGATGCGCGTGGCCGCCGCCTGCGCGCCCTTCGACAAACCGGAACTGCGCGACGAGATCGAAAGCGCCCGCCGCGAGCGCGAGCAGCTCATCGACCACATCAACCTCGATCAGGTGACCTTCGCAGGGTTCAGTGAACAGGCAGAGGCGCAGGCCAGAGCGGTGATTCAAACCTTTGCCGACTACCTGAAACAGCACAAGATTGAGATCGCCGCGCTGGACTTCTTCTATCAGCAGCCCTGGCAACGCCGCGCGTTGACCTTCGACATGATCGAAGACCTGCACGAACGCTTGAGCAAGCCGCCGCTGATGCTGACCACCGAGCGCCTGTGGAACGCCTATGCCCGCGTGCAGGCGAATCAGGTGAAAGGTGCCGACCGCAAACGCCAGCTCACCGATCTGGTGTCGCTGGTGCGCTTTGCGCTCGGGCTGGAGGGCGAACTCAAACCCTTCGCCGACGAAGTCGACAAGCGCTTCCAGGCCTGGATCTTCCGCCACAACGCCCAGCGCGGCACCGCATTCACGCCCGAGCAGACCGAATGGCTGCGGCTGATGAAGGACCACATCGCCAGCAGTTGCAGCATCAGCCGGGACGACTTTGATTACGCGGACCTGGCCGGCAAGGGCGGGCTGCAGAAGGTGTGGCAGGTGTTTGGCAAGGAGCTGGATATCCTGATGGACGAGATGAATGCGGAGTTGGTCGCTTGACTATCTTTATTTATCCATAATTAGATAAAATATCCAAAGCAAGATAACAGGAGATAGTTCATGCTGTACTACCCCCGAGTACAACTGGCCTGCGAGCTGGCAGACGCCCTGCAAGGCAAGACCCTGTTCAACGACGCGCCCAACGGCCTCTTTCTGGCCGCACCGCGTCGCACAGGCAAATCCACCTTCTTGCAGGCCGATCTCAAGCCTGAGCTGGAGCGCAGGCGTGTGGTGGTTGTCTATGTGGACTTGTGGTCCGACCTGCAGCGCGACCCGGCCAGCCTGATGGTAGAAGCCGTGGGCAGGTCCTTGCACCAGCATCTGGGCCTGGTGGCCAAAGGTGCCCGATCTGCCGGGCTGGACAGCATCACCGTGGGCGGCATCAGGATCGACACCAGCAAGATCGGCAAAGTCAATGGGACCACACTGGCCGATGCCCTGCGAGCCCTTTGTGAAGCCGCCAAAAGCGCTGTGGCCCTGGTAATCGACGAAGCCCAGCACGCCTTGACCAGCGAAGCGGGCGACAGCGCCATGGCCGCGCTCAAGTCGGCACGCGACCAGTTGAACCGGCCAGGCGATATCAAGCTCATGCTCGTGATGTCGGGCTCGGACCGTGACAAACTGCTGCGCCTGGTCAACACCAACGCCGCGCCGTTTTACGGCTCGCAGATTCAGCGCATGCCCGAGCTGGGGCCCGATTTCATCGCCCACATTGCTCACCTCATTACGCAGCAGCGCCCTGACCTGGGGGCCATCGACCAGGCCAAGCTGCAGGCAGCCTTTTCGCTCTTTGGCCAGCGCCCGCAGTTTTTCATTGACGCTTTGGGGCAGGCGCTCAGCCCCCTGGCCACCCACGGCACCCGCTTTGAAGACGCCATGCTGGCCCTGGCCCGGCAGCGCCAGCAAGGCGACGAAGCCCAGATGCAGAGCGACTACCTCGCCCTCAAGCCTCTGGAGCAAGCCGTGCTTTGGCGCATGCTGGAGTTGGGCACCCGCTTTCGGCCTTACGACGCCGAGGCCCTGAGCTTCTACAACGACAAGACCGGCGACAAGGTGAGCGTGGCCAAAGCCCAGAAAGCCCTGGAGGCCTTGCGTGCCCACCAGCCCAGCCTGGTGTGGAAATCAGCCCGCAGCGAATACACCGTGGAAGACGCCGCCATGCCCAGATGGTATGCGCAACGCGTGGCGGCAGGCACCTGGCCGCCGGTGGGGCCGCAACTGGACTGGATTGAGGAATGAAGGCATGCAGCACTGGTCGGGGCAGCTTGCAAAAGGCCTGGGGCTTGTTTGGCAGGGAGCTGGATGGGCTGGTGAATGAGATGAATGCGGAGTTGGTGGCGTGAGCGATTTGAAGTTTCCATCGGGATGGGCTGAAACCACGCTTGGAAGCGCGTTGATCTCGGTCATTGGCGGTGGCACACCATCTCGAAAAGTACCAGCCTACTTCGGTGGCCAGATACCTTGGTTCACTGTCAAGGACATGAAGGGATTAAAGCCAAATGATGCCGAGGAACACATTACCGAAGCAGCAATTGCTGATAGTGCAACGAACCTCATTCCCGCGAACACATTGATCGTAGCGACACGCATCGCCCTCGGTAGAGCAATACGCCCCACGGTAGCGTGTGCGATCAACCAAGACTTGAAAGCGCTTGTACTCGGCAGTGGCATCAATACAGATTTCCTGCTTTACTGGATCGGAGCCAATCAACGAGTGATTCAGGATTTGGGTTCCGGCACAACGGTGAGCGGTATCCGACTTGAGGCACTTCATGGGTTGCCCTTACTACTTCCGCCTGCCGCCGAACAAGCTCGTATCGTCGCCAAACTCGAAGAACTGCTCTCCGACCTCGATGCCGGCGTGGCCGAGCTCAAGGCCGCGCAGAAGAAGCTCGCGCAATACCGCCAGTCGCTGCTGAAAGCCACCGTCGAAGGCGCGCTCACCGCCGAGTGGCGAGCCAAGCACACGCCCACCGAGACCGGCGCACAACTGCTGGCCCGCATCCTCACCGAACGCCGCGCCCGCTGGGAGGCCAAGCAACTCGCCAAGCTCAAGGAGCAAGGCAAAACCCCACCCAAGGACTGGCAGAAGAAATACCCCGAGCCTGTGCAGCCGGACAGCACCGACTTGCCGGAATTGCCGGAGGGGTGGGTGTGGGCGACGATTGATCAGATAGCCCAAGTTGGGACAGGAGTCACGCCTCTTAGATCGAAAAGCGCATATTTCAATGAAGGCACGATTCCGTGGGTGACAAGCGGCGCCCTAAACAGTGAAACCGTGACATCCGCGGCAGAACTTGTGACCGAACTTGCTTTGAAGCAGTGTCGGCTTGAGCTGTACCCCATTGGCTCACTCTTGGTGGCTATGTACGGCGAAGGGAAAACACGGGGCAAGTGTTCGGAATTATTGATACCTGCAACGATCAACCAAGCAATCGCTGCCATCGTGTTGGAGCCTGCAGCTCAATCATCCAAGGCATACATCAAGGCGTTCTTGCTCGATAGTTACGAAAGAATGCGCGCGCAGGCTTCGGGGGGAGTTCAGCCAAACCTGAACCTTCAAATCGTGAAGGCAATTGCTTTGCCGCTGCCTCCTTATGCCGAACAAACTGAAGTCACGCAATTGCTAGACGGGCAGTTTGACCAAATCAGTGAGCAGCAGATTGCAGTAGGACTTGGTCTCAAGCAATCCACCGCCCAACGCCAAAACATCCTCCGCGCCGCCTTCGCCGGCCAACTGGTGCCGCAAGACCCGAACGACGAAGCTGCGAGCGTTCTACTGGAGCGCATCCGCGCCGAGCGCCTGGTTCGTGCATCATCGCGCAACAACAAGCACTCAGCCGCCCACGCGGGAAGGAAACCAAAATGCTGACTCGCCTGGAAGTCGACGGCTTCAAAACCTTCGAGAACCTCGTTATTGATCTTGCCCCTTTCACGGTGATCGTTGGCAGTAACGCTGCCGGCAAGAGCAACCTGTTCGATGTCATTCAGTTGCTGGCAAACCTTGCGACCCGCGATGTGGCAGAAGCGGTCAAGGAGTTGCGCGGCGAGCCACTGGAGCTTTTCCGCCAGACTGCCGCAGGGCGAGGCAATCAGATTCGCCTGGCCGCCGAAGTGCTGGTCGATCCGGTCGTCCGTGACCCCTGGGGGAGCGAAGTGAAGCTCAGCCATACCCGCATGCGTTATGAAGTCACTCTGGAACGGAGGACGATCAAGCCGGGAATCGAACGCATCCAGGTGGCACGCGAGCAACTGCTTCCGATCATGCGCAAGGATGACCGCTGGACAGAGTTGATGCGGCCTTCCAAGGGATTTCGGACAAAGTACCTCAAGTACAATCGCAGCAAAGCCTGGTTGACGACCGAAGAGCGGACGGAGGGACTCACGTTCAGCGTCCATCAGGACGGCAAGCAGGGCCGGAATCGGCCGGCCAGTGCGGCCGAAGCGACCGTACTCTACAGCATCACCAACGCGGAGTTTCCACACCTGTTCGCCTTGCGGGAGGAAATGCGCTACTGGCGACTGCTGCAACTCGATCCTGCCTTGTTGCGCAAGCCGGTGCCAGCAACGGCCACCGATGTATTGGCTGCGGACGGTTCAAACCTGGCTGCCGTTCTCGCGCAAGTGAAGGCCGAGACGGCAACAAAGGATCGTCCCGGTGGCGTTCTCAGCGATATCCTGGCCGAACTCAATAGTCTCATTCCCGGCATTACGGCGCTCGACGCCGATCTGCATGAGGCCAGTCGCGAATACCGCATCCAGCTCACCATGCGCGATGGCCTCCCGTTTTCGTCACGCGTGATTTCCGACGGTACGCTGCGTGTGCTGGCGCTGCTGACGCTCCTGCACGATCCGCGCCATAGGGGACTGATCTGCTTCGAAGAGCCGGAAAATGGTGTCCACCCGGCAAGGATCAAACAACTGACGCAACGCCTGCGGGACATGGTGACCTATCCGCAAGAATTCTCCGAGCAAGATGAACCGGCGCCGTTGAGCCAGTTGCTGCTCAACAGCCACTCGCCGGTCGTGCTGTCGGCCTTGATCGACAAGGAGTTCAGTCCGCGGCATGGCTACATCCTCTTCGCCGATACTGCTACCGTCACCGATCCGGAAAAAAAAGAACAACGCCGGAAGACCCGCTTGCGGCCAGTTCGCGCAAGGCCACAGATATCCCTTTTCGACAAGGACGATGTTCCGCAAGGCTTCGTATCGGACTGGGAAGTCAGGAACATGCTTGAAACGGTGAGCACGGAGGGCTGAGCATGGATTACCTCGGTCTCGCGTTGTATGCGGAGGGTCCCACCGACTACAGCTTCCTGTGTCCGCTGTTGGCGAGACTCTGCGAAGACCTGTGCACGCGCGACGCTGCGCATCCTGTAGAGGTGAGCGAAGTGCTGCGCCTGGACCACCCGCGCGCCGCAGATGAAGCGTCCCGAGCGGAGCGGATTGTGCTGGCGGCGCGGGAAGCCCGCGATGCATGGCGCATACTTTTCATTCATGCCGACGGTGCGGGCGATCCTGAAAGTAAGCGCAGGGAGCAGGCTCAGCCGGCAATCGACAGACTGCATCAGGAACACGCTGAAGCGCGCCACGGTGTCGCCGTCATTCCGGTGCGCGAGACCGAAGCGTGGGCCATCGTCGATGGCGATGCCCTGCGCAGTGTGTTTGGTACCTCACTGACCGACCAGGCACTCGGTCTGCCCTCAACGGCGGGAGTCGCGGAAGGGACACCCGATCCGAAAGCATTGCTGAATACGGCCTTCAACGCGACGCATCCCTCAGGGCTGCGTCGACGAAGAGGCGTCTCGCCGATGTTGAATGCCTTGGGCGAACAGGTGTCGCTGCCGCGCTTGCGAGAGCTTGCGGCCTTTGCCCTGCTTGAGAATGAACTGCGCCAGGCGCTGCGACGACTGTCAATCGTGCAATGAATGCCTCTGCCCTCGTCCAGAAGGTCTGGAATTTCTGCCACACCCTGCGCGACGACGGCGTGGGTTATGGGGACTACCTCGAGCAGCTCACCTACCTGCTGTTTTTGAAGCTGGCGCACGAATACGCACAGGAACCGTACAACCGTGACACTCACATCCCCAAGGGTTACGACTGGGCCAGCCTGACCTCCAAGGTGGGCGAGCCGCTGGAGTCGCATTACCTGGCCACTCTGCACAAGCTGGGGCAGGAGCCGGGCATGCTGGGCGCCATCTTCTTCAAGGCGCAGAACAAGATCCAGGACCCGGCCAAGCTCTCGCGCCTGGTGCAGCTGATTGATGCGGAGCGCTGGATCAGCCTCGATGCCGACACCAAGGGCGATCTGTACGAAGGCCTGCTGCAGAAGAACGCCGAAGACACCAAGAGCGGCGCCGGCCAGTACTTCACGCCGCGCGCGCTGATCGAAGCGATGGTGGCCTGCGTTCGGCCCGAGCCGATGAAGACGATTGCCGACCCGGCCTGCGGCACGGGCGGCTTCTTCCTGGGCGCCTACAACTGGCTGACTCGCCCCGGCGCCAAGCTGGACAAGCGCCAGAAAGAGTTCTTGCGCGACCGGACCTTCCACGGCAACGAGATCGTGCCGAACACCCGGCGCATGTGCTTGATGAACCTCTTTCTGCACAACATCGGCGAGCTGGACGGTGAGCCTTCGGTCGAGCGCTCCGATGCCTTGATCACCGAGCCCAGGCGCAAGGTGGACTACGTGCTAGCCAACCCACCCTTCGGCAAGAAGAGCAGCATGACCATCACCAACGAAGAGGGTGAGGAAGACAAGGACGCGCTGACTTACGAGCGGCAGGATTTTTGGGAAAGCACGTCGAACAAGCAGCTCAACTTTCTGCAGCACATCGTCAGCATGTTGAAGGTGGATGGTAAAGCAGCGGTGGTCTTGCCGGACAACGTGCTGTTTGAAGGGGGTGCCGGCGAGAAGATCCGCCGCAAGCTGCTGGAGAACTGCGATGTGCACACCGTGCTGCGACTACCGACAGGCATCTTCTATGCGCAGGGCGTCAAGGCGAACGTGGTGTTCTTCGACGCCAAGCCGAAAGACGGCCGCATCCACACCAGGGGGGTTTGGTTCTACGACCTGCGCACCAACAAGCATTTCACGCTGAAGACGCGCACGCTCAAGCTGGACGACTTGCAGGATTTCATCACCTGCTACAACCCGGAAAACCGCCACGAGCGCGTCGCCAGCGAACGTTTCAAGTGCTTCCGCTACGAAGAACTGATGGCCCGCGACAAGGCCAGTCTGGACATCTTCTGGCTCAAGGACGACAGCCTGGACAATCTCGACGATCTGCCGCCGCCGGATGTCTTGCAGCAGGAGATCATTGAGCACCTGGAAGCCGCCTTGGCCTCATTCCGGGACGTCGCTGTCGGATTGCGGGGTAAGTGATTCACGGCGCTGGCGAACTTCCACGTGAGGGGGGCGTTGCATAACGAGCAATACACGGCCAACCAAAGCTCCGCCGTGACAGCGCGAATTCCACCTCACGCCGGCGGCTCATCGCCCGCCTCGTGCAACCAGCCGGCGACGGCCTCCCGCCACGCATCCCGGCCCGCAGCCAGCCCGGGACCCCCTGCCGCCGCCTTGTGCAGCAGTCTCGCCAGCCGTGCCTGGACCGCCGCACCCGCCAGGGCGTCGAATGCTCCCTCGTTGTAGGCGACCAGCCAGGCCAGTTGCTGTTCCGGCGACAGCGGTGCCAGGCGTTCCTGCTTGAGCAGTTCCCGCAGCAAGCGGCCGCGCCGGATCTTGGCGTCGACCCCGGCCTCCAGACGCGAGCCAAAGCGGGTGAATACTTCCAACTCGAGAAACTGCAGGAAATCCAGCTTCATCCGCCCGGCCTCGCCCTTGATGGCCGGCAACTGCGCCTTGCCGCCGATTCGCGAAACCGAGCGGGTGATGTCGATGGCGGGCAGAAAACCGCGTGCGTAGAGCGCCGGGTCGAGGTAGATCTGGCCGTCGGTGATCGAGATCAGGTTGGTGGGAATGTAGGCGGCGATCTCGCCCTGCTCGGTTTCGACGATCGGCAGGGCGGTCATGCTACCGCTACCGTAACGGGCCGCCAGACAGGTGGAGCGTTCGAGCAGGCGGGCGTGCAGGTAGAAGATATCGCCGGGGTAGGCTTCTCGCCCGGGCGGGCGACGCAGCAGCAGCGAAAGCTCGCGATAGGCTCGCGCATGCGTGGTGAGGTCGTCGTACACCACCAGCACGTCGCGGCCGCTCCACATCCATTCTTCGGCCAGGGCGCAGCCGGCGAAGGGCGCGAGGAACTTGAGCCCGGGGGTAGTGGTGGCCTCGGCGACGACGACGCAGCTGATGTCGAGAACTCCGGCCCGGCGCAGGGTCTCGATGGTGGCGACCACCGCCGAGCGCTTCTGGCTGATCAGGACATAGACGCAGAGGACATCGCTCCCTTTCTGGGCGATGATCGTGTCCATGGCCAGCGAACTCTTGCCGGTGCCCACGTCGCCGATGATCAGTTGCCGCTGGCCTTTGCCGATCGGGATCATGGTATCGACCATCTTGCTGCCACTCAGCAGAGGGCGCCTGACGAAATCGCGAGCGGTGATCGGTGGCGAGGAGACTTCGAGGGGGCGCCGGCGGCTGAATTGCGGTTGCGGACCGCCATCGAGGGGATTCCCCAGCGGGTCCACCACGCGGCCGAGAAAGCCGTCACCGACGCCGATATCCAGTCGCCGTCCGGTCAGATGGGCCGCCGCGCCGGCGGCGAGGCCGTCCTCCTGACCGAGCAGGATGGCCCCGATACGCTTGCTGCCGAGATGGAACACCAGCGCCTCGCTGCCATTCTCGAAACGCAGGATCTGGTCCATCGCCGCCGAGGGCAGCCCCTCGATCCAGGCGATGCCGTCGCCGATCGCCGCCAGCTTGCCGATTTCACTGATCCGCAATTGCGGCTGGTAGTCGGCCAGCCACTGGCTGCGCAGGTCGCCCGTGTTCAGGGCAGGGTGGTCACTGCTCAAGCCTGCTTGCCTCCGCGAAAACGCTCAGCTCGCCGGCCAGGCTGAGATCCAGTTGCCAGGCCCCCAGCGACATCCTGACGCCAGCCAGCAGTTCGCTGTCCTCGACGAACTCGAGTTGGACGAGCTTCCCCAGACGCGCCTCGACGGTGTCGGAGATCTGCCGCCGCTGGTCTTCGGAAAGCGGATAGGCGCTGCTCAACACCGCTGGTGCATGGTCATTCCGGCTCGCCCGCAAGGGCTCCAGACGTTCCTCGGGCAAGGTCGACAGTTCCTCGACGAAGATTGTCACCAGCCGCGCTTCGATCTCGGGGCCGGCAAGCCGGGTCAGGAGTGCGCTGGCGAACTGGCGGGCGAGGGTGCCGGACTGGGTGACGAGTTCGCGCTGCAGGGTCTCCTGACGGTGTGCGTCGCGGGCGGCGCCACGTTGCCGCTCGGCGGCCAGAGCCCGGTCCAGCGCCTCCATTTGTCGCGCGTGCTCTGCCGCCATCTGAGCATCGAACTGGCTGCGGGCTGCCGCCTTCTCTCGCTCCCAGTCCGCCAGACGGCTTTCAAACTGGCGCTGCAGGGCCGCGGCCCGTGCTTCCGTCGCGCGTGCTTCGTTGAGAGAGCCCTCGATGCCAGCTCGACGCTCAGCCAGGGTCGCCAGCACCGGGCGGTAGAGAAAACGCTTGAGGATCCAGATCAGCGCCAGGAAATTGATGATTTCGAGGGCAAAGGTGGTCCAGTCCAGATCCATCGCGGCCTCCTACTTCAAGAGGTATTCGAGCAGCGGATTGCGGAAGAGGATGATCAGCACGATCACCAGGACGTAGATGGCCAACGACTCGATCATCGCCAGGCCGATGAACAGGGTGCGGGTGATCGACTTCTCTGCCTCAGGCTGCCGCGACAGCGCTTCGAGCGCCTGCGTGATCGCCCGGCCCATGGCAATGGCCGGGAAGATGATGCCGATCGCGATGGCCAGCGCTGCTGCCACGGTGGAGACCAGGACAAACCAGTGCATGTCGCTCATGGGGTGCTTCCTTTCGTGTCGTTCGATGAGGGCGCTTCGGAGTGCTCCGCAGCGGCGTGGGATTGCATGCCGCCGGCGATGTAGATCAGGGCCAGCGTGCCGAAGATATAGGCCTGGACCAGGGCTTCGACGATGTGCAGCATGAGCACCGGTACCGGCACCAGCAGCCCCGCAACCAGGAGGACCAGCAGCGCGGCCATTTCGAGGCTCATGATGTTACCGAACAGGCGCATGGCCAGCGCGACGGTGCGGGAGAACTCGCCGAGCAGATGAAACGGCAGGAGGATCGGGCTGGGGACCAGGTAGTGGCGCAGATAATTCTTCGGGCCTTCGCTGCGGATGCCGAACCAGTGCACCGAGACAAAAACCAGACAGGCCAGCGCGGCGGTGGTCGACAGGTTGCCGGTAGGCGCATGCAGACCGGGCACGATTCCCGTCAGATTGGCGACGGCGACGAACAGCCAGAGAGTGCCGACGAAAGGCAACAGCAGGCCGGCGCGGCCCGGTAGCACACCTTCGATGGCCGCCTCGATCGACTGGACGACACCTTCCAGCGCCGTTTGCACAAGACCGGGGTTGTCGACCGAAAGTCGTCGGGTGGCCAGCCAGCAGGACAGTCCGAAGGCCAGCAGGATGCCCCAGGTGGTGACCACCGTCGAGGTGATCCGCAAGCCTCCCAGACTGAAAACAACGCTTGCCGCTTCCATTACCAGTACTTTCGGATGAAGAGATAGACGTTGAAGACGCCCAGCGCGAGGCCGAGGAGGATCAGATTCACCGTCCAGCGCACCGTGTACCCCTCACCCAGGCTGTCGAGCCAGCGCCCCAGATAAGCGCCTGCCAGCAATGGCGCCAGGAACAGCACCGACAGACTGCCGAGGAAGACCGTCTGCGCGAGAAGTGAGCGGTGACTCCGTTCGGCTTCCTTGAGCCTTTCGCTGTCGCGGGAAACCTCGCGACGCCATCTTTCGTCGTTCATAACGACTTGCAACAGTGGTCGCTCATAAGGACCTGCGATAATGGTCGTTCATGATGACTTGCGGAGATGGTCGTTCATGACGGCCACCAATCCAGGTTGCGCAAGCGCCGGAAAAGCTCCTGCTCGAGTTTTTGCAAATTGTCCTTGACGCTCCTGAGTTCTTCTTCTTCCTGTGCCAGTTGCCCCGCCAGCAGTTCCGAGATCCGTTCGTAGTCGTCGTCACAAAGGTAGCGCCGAGTGCTGATGGTCAGTTGATCGTCGGCAAAGCGCAATACGGCGCCGGGGCAGGCGAGATACTGCCACGCAACCTGCGTGGTGCGAAAACGCGACAGCCCATAGTCGAGCACCGTCATGAAGCGGGCACGTCCCGGCTGAATGCCGAAGCTGCCACTCGCATCGCTGCCGACAAAGCTCTGCACTTTGTCGATGCGCTCGCAGCGCAGCGCGCTCTGCAGATGCAGGGTGATCCCGCCGCTCATCGCACGCCCTCCATGCCGGCGCGCATGTAGCAGCGATCCTCGGGCAGGTCGTCGTAGGTTCCCTGGATGAAATCCTCGCAATCGGTGAGGGTCGTTGCCAGAGGTACCGAAGCCCCGGCGATGCCGGTGTGGTCGGCAACGACAAAGAACGGCTGGGTGAGATAGCGTTCCAGCAGGCGCGCCCGCAGCACGGTGCGCCGGTCGGCTTCCGACAGGGCCTCGATGCCCAGCATGGCGATGATGTCCTCCAGTTCGCGGTAGCGGGCGAGATGCTCGCGCACCGCTTGCGCCACTTGGTAGTGACGGTCGCCGAGGGTAACGCGATCCATCATGGGGCTACCCGAAGCCAGGGGATCGACGGCCGGGTAGATCCCCTTGGCCGCCTGGTTGCGCGAAAGGATTACGGTGGTGTCGAGGTGAGCGAGGATCGCCCCCACGGCCGGGTCGGTCATGTCGTCAGCCGGCACATAGACGGCCTCGACGGCGGTGATGTTGCCGCTGCGCGTGGAAGAAATGCGCTCCTGCAATTCCGCCACTTCGGAGAGCAGTGTCGGCTGATAGCCGACCGTCGCCGGCATGCGCCCGAGCAGCCCCGAGAGTTCGCTGCCCGCCTGCACGAAGCGGAAAGCGTTATCCATCAGGAACAGGACTTCCTTGGCGACGTGGTCGCGCAGGTATTCGGCGTAGGTCAGTGCCGACAGCCCGATGCGGAAGCGCACTCCCGGCGACTCGTCCATCTGGCCGAAGACCATCAGCGAACGCGGCATGACGCCGGCGTCCTGCATGTCGTGCCAGAGCTCGTGTCCCTCGCGAATTCGCTCACCGACCCCGGCGAAGACCGATACCCCCTGGTGCAGGCGGACGATGGCGTTCATGAATTCCATGATCAGCACGGTCTTGCCGACGCCTGCACCACCGAACAGGCCGGTCTTGCCGCCGCGCACGAACGGGCACAGCAGGTCGATCACCTTGATGCCGGTCGGCAGGATTTCGCCCATGCCGAGCTCTTCGGCGAGTGGTGCCGGGGCAGCGACGATGGGGCGAAATTCCGTTGCCTCGAGTGCCGGGCCACCATCCAGCGGCTGGCCGAAGATGTCGAGCAGCCGGCCGAGACAATCCGGGGTCACCGGTATCTGCAGCGGCCCGCCGCTGTCGAAGACCGGCAGCAGGCGGCGCAGGCCTGCCGTGCGATGCAGGGCGATTGCCCGCGCCCGCGATTCGTCGAGGTGGCGATGCACCTCGAAGGTGTAGCGCTCGCCATCGAGGCAGACGTACACGGCCTGATGCAGCGGTGGCAGGCGGCTGCACAGGATGTCGATGACCGGCCCGTGCACTTCCTCGATCACCCCGAGCGGCGGCGCTGCAGGTGCCGGGCACGGTAGCTCTGGCCCTGCGAGGCCTGTCGGTTGGGGTGAGGAACGCACCCCAATGTCCCCTGTTGAGGATTGCGTTGGGGTTCGTTCCTCACCCCAACCTACGCGTCCTGCCGGCTCGGCCGTCATTGTTTGTCGGTAGCCAGGCTACCGATCCGGTACGTGGCGAGTAGCTCATCAGCATAGGCGGAATGTGGACGTCCCTTGGTCTTGGTGTCATACGCCTCGGTGGCCTCCTTGCCGCACCAGGGCAGAACGAGATCTGGCCGCGAGGGATGCTCGGGCAGATAAGCGCTGACATCATAGACCTTGCCGCGAATCGCCATCCAGCAGTTGTCCGGCAATGCGTGCCTGACCAGTTCGCTCTGTGTGATGACCTTTTCGGCCGCTACTGCGACGCTTTCTTCGGCCGACGGCAACCACAGGCTGCCAGCCCAGAAGGCTGACACCAGCAGCCAGAAAATGAGGGTGGTGGCTAGGTAGACTCGGCGCATCAGCGGAATCCGAAGTTCTCAAAATGGATATGGCGGGGCGTGATGCCCCGCTTGTGGAGGGACTGCCTGACTGCTGCCAGCATGCCCGGCGGCCCGCACAGATAGCACTCGTGCTGGACGAGCTCGCCTGCGGTGGGCAGGAGTGAATCGAGATTCGGCGGCTCGTTGCCGGTGGCCACCGCCTGCAGGGAAAGGTGTGGATCGCGTGCAGCGAGCGCGCGCAACTCCTGCAGAAAGGCAGCGTCGGCTTCGGCGCGATAGAGATAGACCAGCGTCGTCTCCTGACTGAGCGGGCCCGTCCGTAGCAGCGCCAGGAAAGGCGTGATGCCGATGCCGCCGGCCAGCCACAGTTGGGGCGCCGCAGGCCGTTCGGCCAGGAAGGTGCCGAAGGCACCATGCACCCGCGCCAGGACGCCCGGTTCGATGGACTGGATGCGCCGGGTGCAATCGCCCAGGGCCTTGACGCCGACGCGGATTTCCCGGTCGGCACCAATCGAACTGACGGTAAAGGGGTGAAATTCGCCGCAACCCCGGAAGGTCGGCCCGGCAAAGAAGGCGACCAGGACGAACTGCCCTGCGGTCGCGGCAATCGGCTCAGCCAGGGGCTTGAGAGCGATCTCGACCATGCCGTCGGCAACCGGAGTGGCCGATTGCACGATGTACGGCCGGGCGGCCAAGCCGCTGTCCTCCCGGAGGATTCGCCAGCCGAGGAACAGGGCGGCCAGCGCGAGGATCGGCAGTACCGGTTCCTCGATACCGAGCTGCAACAGATGCCACAGGCCGACCAGTACGCCGACACCCAGCGAAACATGCAGCCAGCGCCAACTTCGATGGGGTAGGCGCGTCGCGAAAGTGGCGGCGAGTCCGAGCATCAGCAGCAGCAGCGATAGCCAGCCCAGCCTGACCGGCCAGCCCTGGCTGAATGGTGAAAGCGTCTGCCAGGCGAGAACTGGGGAAGCGGGCCAGGCATCGGCGGCAAGCACCAGCGGATGTGCCAGCAGCAGGACGTAAGCGGCCATGCCCACGTGGTGATGCCATTGGTACATCCTCTCCAGTCCCCCCAGCCAGCGGGACAGCCAGGTTTCCCGCAGCATCAGCAGCAGGCTGGCGAGCAGCAGACCACAGCCCGCCCAGCCGAGGACAATGCCCAGACTGCGTGCGGGCGACAGACCCTCTGGAAAGGCCCAGTAGACGGGGCCTGCGGTAGCAGCCAGGACGAGTAGCGGAATCGATAGCCAGCGAAGGAGGAACATGGTGGGCTCCCGCAGGGATCAACCGGAGGGCTGGCGAGAACCGCTAGCCGGCTGCAGGTGCTCACAGATGTCACGGCCTCCGTGCGGCAACACCATGCCGCGCGCTGTGGCGCGTTCTTCCATGAGTTGGTGATGCGCGACCTGGTAGCCGCGGCACTCCTCGTACGTCCTGAAGCCACGAATCCGCGATTGATGTTCGATCCGCTCCTCGGGCGTCATCAACTGCCAGCCGCGGGTATTTCCCTCGCTGGCGCGCACGGGGCCGCGTGCCTGCGCGGCTGCGGCGACAGACAGCAGCAGCGTGATGATCAAGGCCTTGTCTATTCGTGTTCGCATCGCAACTCCCGTGTCCATCGACTATTGGTCTGAACCGAGGCTTGTCACGAGGCCCGATCCTGCTCCTGCTCCTGCTCCTGCTCGGCTTCGAAGAGCATCGCAGCCAGCGACGTTAGGCCTTCCTTCTGCGCAGCCTCTGATATTTCCTCCAGGCGGGCTCCGGCGTCGATCAGGCGAGCCGTTTCGCATCCGGGGGGCAGTTCCTGCCGGAACTGGTGCAGGCGCTCGACAAGCGCTTGGCTGACGTGGGCATTGGTGTCCAGAGCGGCGTTGGCTTCACCGCCTTCCTCGCAGGCCTCGAAGAGTGCACCGGCCAAGGCGTGCAGACCCTCTTCGGTGGCACAGACAGAAATCTCCTCAGGGGTTGCATTGCGGGCAATGGCAGCGGCGGTCTTGCTGTCGTTGGGCAAAGTACCGTTGAAGGAGTCGAGAATCTGTTTGATGATGTCCATGGTGATCTCCGATCATTGAGTGAGAAGTGAAGCAAAGCTGTCTATCCGTTCAGCCCAGTCGACCTTTCTCCGCCTGCCTCGGCTTCCTCAGCCAATGGACCAGCCCGGAAAGGCCGATCGAACCAACCAGCAGGACCAGCGCCACGCGCAGGTCGTTGAGTGCCGCCGGGGCGGCGATCAGCAGAATGCCGAGCCCCAGCATCATGGTCCCCGAAAGCAGTTTGAGCAATCGTCCCTCGGGCTCCGACAGCTTTCGCGAGCCGAGGGTGTAGGTGAAGACCACGGTGATGACCAGCAGCGGGATGACGTAGACAACGTTGTAGAAGGCCAGATAGGCGTAGTGTTGCCACGGCGGCAGCTCAGAAAGGGTCAGCAGTCGGGTATAGATCATGGGGAATCCGGCCGTGCATAAGAGTTCGTAGGAATTGGCGGCGATCGCCAGGGCGATGGTTCCCAGCGTCAGCGCCGGCAAGCTGTCCGCTCGTAGAAGGCCGCGCACTCGCTGGTAGAGTCCGGGCTTGGCGGTATCCGGGATACTCAGGGAAATCCCCTTCTTGAACCAAAAGTAGTCCTTGATGTTGATCAGCGCGATGACGATCGCCAGAACCCCGGCCGCGGTAGTGACCAGAGCGATTTCGCCGAGCCAGCGAAAAACGTTGAGCCAGGCGGCCATGAACAAGAAGTAGATGAGGCCGGAGAAGAACAGGAAGACGCTGCCGATGAACAGCATGCGGGCGCGACTGCCGGCATGGATCAGCAGCGAGAGCAGAAACAGGAGAACGAAAAAGGCACAGGGATTGAAGGCATCCAGGCCGGCGATGACCACGGTAAACACCGGTAGCGAGAGTTGGTCGGGCGCCAATGTGCCGAGTAGCGGGAGGTCGAGTCCGGGAGCCTGGGGAGTTCCCGCGGCAGGCTCCCCAAGCGCTTTTCCCCCTGATTCGCGGCAGAACTGCAAGGCTTCTTCCAGTGCCCGCCCGGTCGTTTCCGGCCGATCGAAACCAACCTTGATCTGCCCGCAGAACAGGAAGGCCGGCACACTGCTGGCATCCTGGCCCAGTGACTCGGCCATCGAGACGTAGGCGTCGGCAGCGTACGGGTCGATCGTGAGGTTGCGGCTGTGCAGCACCAGCCAGGGATGACGCGCCGGCAGCGCTTCGACAAAAGGCCGGGCGGCCTGACAATGCGGACAGGTTCTGGTCCAGAAGAAGTACAGATGAACCCGCCGTTCGCCGGCAGCATTGTGGTCGATCCAGACCGGTGGCTCTATCGCGGCGGCAAAGGACGAAACGGCAGCGAGCGCAAGGAAGCAGATCAGGCCGAATACTCTGGTCAGAGGCAGGAAATGCTGGGTCATCGCTAATCCCATTCCGTGTCTGGTCGCGAACTTCGCTTTCCGAAAAGATGAACGTTTCCCGGCCCCGTTACGAAGCGGCGGGGCGGAGCCATGGTTACACCTACTTGAAGAAGCCGCGTGCCTGCATACGATCGCAAGCGTTTTGCCGTGGTGCCATCAAGGTCGTGCCTTTTTCCTTGGCGCGTACCTCCATGGCCTGATGGTGCTCAACCTGGATCGCCTTGCATTCGTCTAAGGTCTTGGTGGCGAGCATCTTGTCGTGGTACGCGGTGCGCTCTTCGGCAGTCATCAGCGACCAGCCGCGGGTGTTGTTCTTGTCAAAGGCGAAGCGCATTCCCTGGCCTTGTCCTTGGCCGCCACCCGGTCCCATGCCACTCATTCCTCCCTGTCCTCCTCCCCCCATGCCGGGGCCGGGTTGAGCGAAGGACGGTACGACCATAGCGGCGCCAAGAAGGGCAACCAGCGTGATGTGGGAGAGTCTCATCGTGTTTCCTTTCAGTTTTATTGAACCAGGGCGAGTCGCCGGCTTACCCCGACCTGATGCGTCGGCGCTGGCGTTTCTTCAGAATGGAAACGATCGACGGGGTGAGCGACAACCTTTCCACACCTTGGGAGACGAGCCTGCCGCAAAAAGGATGCAGGTGCCAAGGCCCATACCCGCCCTGATTCTTCAGTGACGGAGGGGAATAGATCGCTTTGCGGCTACCCCATGCAAGCAAAAGCAACCAACCGAGCCGTTCCGGACGACGCGGATATCGCTTGGCCAAGGCGACCTTGCCGTGCTCACCGATGCCGCAGGAAGATAGCGCTACAGTGGCGGGCGCGGCGTAAAGCGGCAGACCCTTCCGTCTTCGTCGAAGCCAACCCGACAAGCGCTTGTCATTCGTTCCTTCAGGAGATCATCCGTGTGATGTCGTAGACAGGCGGATAAGGATTGCCTGTTTGCTGTTGCCGGACCAACCCCGCTGGCAGCCCTTCAGATCCAGCCTTCCACCTTGCCGCGCGTGGGCACGCCACCGGCATGCACCACCTGCCCATCGATGACCACGCCGGGCGTGGTCATCACGCCATAGCTCATGATATCCGGCAGGCTTTCAACTTTTTCGAGCGCGATCTCCACTCCTTTTTCCTTGGCCACCGCCTCGACGAGGGCGATGGTTGTACGACATTTAGCGCAGCCGGTGCCGAGGACCTTGATGCTTTTCATGGGCTTTCCTTTTGTTGGGTCAAGAAGATGAAGCGAGGCCAAAGCCAAGATAGAGCGCGTAGCCGATCAAGAGAGCGCCGGCCAGACGAGAAAAAAGTCGATTGACGATGCCTGTCCAGCGCGCTCGTGCCAGCCACTGGGCAAAGCCGATCGAGGCGCCGGCGGCAAGCAGCAGGGCCCCGTGCCCGATCGAATAGAGAAACATCAACAGGGTGCCAAAAAGCACGTCCCGCTGGTTGCCGATCAGGGCCAGGATGCCGACCATGACGGGGGTGGCGCAGGGCGCGAAGACGACGCCCGAGAGTGCGCCGGCGGCAAGCGCACCGAGAACACCTTGCCAGGGAATCTGCGCTGCTTGCCCGCATTGGCCACTGGCAAGGCCGGGCAAGGCGCGTCCGGAGACCAGACTTAGCCCAGCCGCCAGGGCGAGGGCGATCAGGACCAGTTGCCAGACTCCGCCAGCGGGAAGGAACAGGGCGCCGGCCAGGGCGACTGCCAGGCCGAGACCGGTGAAGACCAGCGATAACCCGAGGACGAAAGCACCGGCATAGAGCAAGGCCAGCCGCCGACTACCATCAGCATAGCCGCCGACATAGCCCACGACCAGCGGTACCGCCGCCACGGTGCAAGGTGAGACCGACGAGGCTATCCCGGCCAGCAAAGCAGTAACGGCGGCTGCCGCCGGATAGGACTGCAGCAGCGTCGAGGTCTCGATCATGGCACCGCGCCAACGCCGAGACGGGCAATGACCGTTGTCTCAGGGAGCTTGCCCATATGCCGCCAGGTTTCCCTTCCATCCGGGCCGAAAAAAACCTGCGTCGGCAGCATCTGAATGCGAAACGCCTGGGCCGTCTCCCACTCCTTGCTGATATCGATCGTCACCACATGGGCGCGCCCCTGGGTTTGGCGCGCGACACGATCAAGAACCGTCTTCATCTCGCGACAGGAAGCGCAGGTTTCAGCACCGAACTCGACCACCGTAGGCAGTCCCGAAGCGGTGGCATCCTGCACCAGGCGCATGCCGGGAGAAGCGCTCGTAACTGAGTCGCCCCGGTCGCAGGCAGTCATCGGCAGGACGGCGATGGCCAGGAGAAGAGCCCGAAGCAAAGGCGAGGTATCCATCACAGCAGCCAGTTGAAAATGTAGCCCACCAGCAGAATGCCGGTCACCACGACACCGACAAAGGTCGCGATCAAGGCCGGCTTCAGCGCCTTCCGTAGAATGATCATCTCCGGTGCCGAGAGCGCGATCACAGCCATCATGAAAGCGAGGACCGTACCCAGGGCGGCCCCTTTCCCGATCAGGGCTTCGACAATCGGAATGATTCCCGCCGCGTTGGTATACATCGGTACCCCGAGCAGAACGGCGGCCGGGACCGCCCACCACACATCCTTGCCCATGAACGAGGCCATGAAGTCCTGCGGCACATAGCCGTGGATGGCGGCACCAAGCGCAATGCCCGCCAGTATGTAGGGCCACACCTTGCCGACAATCTCGCGCACGTGCGCGCCGCCGGCCTCCAGGCGCTCCAGCCAGGAAAGGCGCTCGCCGGCTGGTTGGGCCACCTGGCCAGCGAGGATTTTCTGTACCCAATCCTCAAGGTGACGTTCCATCTTCAGCTTGCCGATCACCAGGCCAGCGATGATAGCCACCAGCAGCCCCAGTCCAAGGTAGAGGCCGGCCACTTTCCAGCCGAACATGCCAAACAGCAGCACCAATGCCACTTCATTGACCATCGGCGCCGAGATCAGGAAGGAGAAGGTCACTCCCAGCGGCACCCCGGCGGAGAGAAGGCCAATGAACAGCGGTACGGCCGAGCAGGAGCAGAACGGCGTCACAATTCCCAGCGTAGCCGCCAGCACATTGCCCACACCTTCCCGCTTGCCGGAAAGTAGCGCCCGCGTACGTTCCGGCGAGAAAAAGGTCTGGATGATACCCATGACGAAGACGATGCCGGTCAGAAGCAGCAATACCTTGAGGGTATCGTAGAAGAAGAAATGGACGGCTTCGCCGAAGTGGGTCTCACGGGAAAGGCTGAGCAGTCCGACGACCGAGTTGGCAAAGGCGGTGAGTTGGCTGTAGGCCAAAACCCAGGCAACCGTTGCGAGGGAAAAGCTGAGCAACCATTTAGCCAATCTCCTCTGGGAAGACCCTTCGATTTGCACTACGCGCATTACGCTACTCCCGGTTCTGCTGGAAAAAGAGCGACGGATCGTTGTTATTCATCTAACGAAGGCGAACGGTTCCGAAAGAAGACGCTTATCTGCAATGACCGCCGAGAACCAAGCCCGAGGAAATTGACTCGATGCGAACATCAGCTATCGCCACGAGAACTCAGCAGCACTCCAATCGCCATCGCCAACGAAGCCGAAAACGCGACCAATGCCCAGTGAGCCAGAGACATGCCAAGAATCTGCAATTCAACGTCTTCACAGAAACCGGTGGCCATGAACAGTTGCGGGAGTCGCTCACCCAGCCAATCGATCCCCTGCTCGATCAGCCCCGGCTGTCCTGCCGCGCAGGTGACTGTTCCCCGCGGCTGCGCCTGCAGCCAGCTCTGATAGCTGGCGACAGCCACGCCGCAGGCAGAAACCGGCAGGCTCAGTAAGCCAGCCCACCGCCCAACAGGCCGACGCGATTGCCAGGCGGCGATGCCGCCGAGCAGCGCGAGAATCATGAACAACAGCCGCTGAAGAATGCACAGATGGCAAGGATGAAGATTCAGCCACTCTGTCAAGACGATGCTTCCCCCCGCCAAGCCGGCACTGCCGATGGCCAGTGTCGACCAAAGCAGGCGTGGGGTAACACGCATTCCCATCCAGCAAGCCCATTCGGGGGGAATTAAGGGGTTGGTCATCGTCGTCTCGTCAACAAATCCGCTAACGCAGGTGAAGACGAAGCATCCGGAAAAAGATGCATTCCTTCTTGCTCGGTGGAGTCCCCAGCAGAGTGCCCTCAACCTCACCACGTGACCGATGCGCGCAGCGAGGCGGCTATCTCCGCGGAGGGTGCCGCGCTCTCCACACGCCTCACTGTCGCTGACGCAAACTCCGTCGCCAGCGAGTACGGCCGATCTATTTGGCCTGTAGCCGGTAGACATACTCCGTAAGCGCCAGGATGCGGCTACGCGCTGCCGATTGGCTGTCCTGCGCCGGAGAGTTCTCAAAGTATCGCGAACTTTGCGCGTTGAACGCCTGCCCCCAGATCGGCATATCCCGCGGGCCGTGGCTCTTGATTTCTTGCCTGCCGTCAATGATTTGATACACCCGGTCAAACGGGAAGATGCCTTTGTTATTCCGGGCGAGGACAGTCAGATCGGGCACGCGGTTCACCAACTGCCCGGCCGCGGGTCCATTCCCCTTTCCCGTAACGCCATGACAAACAGCACACGCCCCGTCGTACTCGCTTTTCCCTACGTCCACCAGCTTGTCATCGGCGACTGCAGAAGTGCCAGGCGCCCCGAGGATAATCGCTACGGCCAGCGCGGCCGCGGAATTCTGGAATCTCGTTGCAATCTTCATCATCATCTCTCCTTCAGGTGGGTTGAACAATTCGCGCTGCAACCGGCTCGCGGTTGGCCAGCAGATAGAGACAAGGCATCAGGAACAGCGAAACGAAGTTCTCCATCAACAGCCCACCGATGGCGGCAATGGCCATCGGCTGCAGCATTTCGCCTCCTGGTTCGAGTGCCAGGGCAAGGGGGAGCAAGCCGATCAGAATGGCGGTGGTGACCATGACCCGTGGCCGTAGCCGCAGTTTCGCCGCCTGGAGTATGGAGTCTCGTACCGAGAGCCGCTGTTCCTCCTGCAGGACGCGGGCGTAGGTGAAGAGCAGCACGCCCGCGTTGACCACGGCGGCGATCACCACCAGCACGCCGATGATCACCGGCGCCCCCAGCGACTTGCCGGTGGCGAGCAGCAGGCCTGACATGCCGGCGAGGCAGAAGGGCACGCTGCCGAGAATGAGAGCGGGCAGCTTGAGGCTGTTGAATTGAACAGCCAGCACAATAAAAGAGAAGAAAACGGCAAAGGCCAGGATTATCAGCGTCGTCTGTGCCATTTCGCCCATCATCTGCGCCTGGCCACCGTAGGAAATCTGATACCCGGCGGGGACTGCTTCCTTGCTCATGGCCACCTGGAGCTCGGCCAGTGCTTCGCCGATGCTCACGCCGATGGCGTCGCCGCGGACGATCACCATCTTGACCTGATTCTCGCGAACGATTTCCACTGGCCCGGTGGCCGGTTGCAGCTGCGCCAGGTCGGCAAGGCGAACAAAGCCGCCCTGCGCGGTCGCAATGCGCAGGTTTTCCAGATCGCTGCGATTCCTGATGCGCGCCTCCGGCACCATGACCCGGATGTCGTAGTCCCGACCGGCTTCGCGCAGACGAGTGGCAACCGCGCCGGAAACCAGGGTGCGCAGGGTGTCGCCCACGTCGGCGACTGAGACGCCCAGTTCAGCTGCCCGGGCGCGGTCTATCCGAACCTGGTACTCCGGTTTGGAGAGGTCCATGGCCACGACGACGTTGGTGAAGTGCTTCAAGCCGTTCATCGTCTGCGCGGTCTGGCGCGCGATCGCGAACAATTGCGGCATATCCGCCCCCTTGATCTTGACCTCGATGTCGGCATCGCCCAACTTGCGCATGCCCTTGACCTTCATCTGTGAGACCGTCAGCTTGCCTCCCGGTACCGCAATACCGGAGACGATCGGTCGCAGTTCGGCAATGTAGTCAGGCGTGCTGATGTCGCGCGCCTCTCGCGGCACCAGTTGCAGGTTCAGCTCGCCTTCGTTGGCCACCTCGTAGGTCACGGTGCCCACCGCCCGACCACCGGCCATGGCAAAGAGGCTCTCGATGCGCTTGTCGTCGCCGATGCGCGCCTCGACTTCCTGCAAGACCCGGTCGGTTTCGCCCAGCGCCGCCCCGGTCGGCAGCTTGACCTTGACCATGATGCGTCCGTCATCCATCTGTGGCAGGAACTCGCTGCCCAGCCGAACCATGCCGTAGCCGCCGGCCAGCGCGAGAACGACGAAAACGACCAGTACCGCGTGGCGGTGGGCGAGCGTACGCTCCAGCAGGTGGCCATAGGCCTCGCTGACACGCTCGAACAGACGCTCGAAGCGGCTGCGGCTGCGGCTGGCCACCCCCTTTTCCAGCAGGGCAGCGGTTAGCATGGGTGTGAGGGTGACTGCAATGGCCAGACTGATCAGCACGATGCCGGCGACCACCAGGATCAGTTCCCGGAAGAGCAGGCTGACCAGCCCGGGGACCATCAGGAAAGGGATGAACAGGGCCAAAAAGGCCATCGTCGAGGCGACGACAGCCGGGCCGATATCCGCCGTTGCGCTGATCGTCAAGGCGTTGATCGGCGCTTCGGGCGCATCTTCGCGCCGGCGCGAGATGGCTTCGATGACCAGGATCGAGTTGTCCACCAGCACGCCGATGGCCACCACCAGGCCGCCGAGGGAGAAGATGTTCAGCGAGAAGCCGGCGAGCTGCATGACCCCGAAGTTGAGGATCAGGATCAGCGGCAGCGCCACCGCAATGACCACCACCTGCCGCCATGAACCGAGGAACAGCCAGACGATGAGCAACACCAGGATTGCCGCCTCGACGGCTGCGCTCTGTACCCCTTTGAGGGCGGCGACGACGTAGGTGGCCTGGTTTTCCAGCATGCCGAGTTCGACCCCTTCCGGCAGGCTCCCCTTGAGGTCCAGCAGGCGTTTTTCAACGGCCTGCGCCACCTCGACGGTATTGGCCTTGACGCTCACGAAACCTGACCCTTTTTTGCTCACGAGAATTGAGCCAGCGGTAGCGCAGGCCTAGGTGGTAAGCGCGGCTGCGTGCAAGGGTTGAAGCTGTTGAAGAAGTGGCCTTCGCCAAG
>Ga0209460_1000689_pt1 | contig 27038 bp, 20 predicted proteins | sample EBPBio132013_DNA_FD_185868 | JGI IMG/M metagenome (GOLD analysis project Ga0209460, IMG submission 185868) | Wastewater treatment Type I Accumulibacter community from EBPR Bioreactor in Madison, WI, USA - Reactor 2_5/13/2013_ DNA (SPAdes)... | ecosystem: Engineered > Bioreactor > EBPR >... | reverse complement strand
ATTCAGAGGAGCGCGGAGCCTGAGGCTCTCGAAGGCTCTGCTTCTTATATCTCAAACCATGACCCTTCGAGAGCCTCAGGGTCCAGTTCAGATTGGGAAACAATTGGTTTTGTTGCCGGCAAAGGAACTACAACTGAAGCACATTCCTATTCATTTTTGTCACCTGCCACAAGTCTCAAGTCCCTTTTCAGACTGAAACAAACTGATCTGGATGGAAAATTTGAGTATAGCCGTATTCTGAGTATCGAACCGGTACCTCAAAACTTTGAGTTGTCGGGCAACTATCCGAATCCGTTTAATCCGTCTACATCAATCAAGTTTTCTCTGCCTGAAAAAGGAAATGTAACCTTGAGGGTTTACTCTGTTTTGGGTCAGCTCGTTGAAACCAGAATTCTATCCAATCTTGAAGCCGGTGTGCAACTTGTACCGTTTTCAGGTTCTGGTTTGGCTTCCGGACATTATTTCTATCAGCTTCAGTTCAATACTAAAGTTCTGAACGGAAGAATGACCCTTCTGAAGTAAATGATTTAAGTTTCGGGGTAAATTCCTCGCTGCATGTTGCGCCCGATGTCATCCCCGCGAAGGCGGGGATCCAGTATAGAATGCATGGATCCCGGATCAAGTCCGGGATGACAACGTCCTCATTTTCCAAATTATGAGATGGTTGTCATAGGGCAGTCTAAAATGAAAGAAATGCATGGATTCCCGCCTTCGCGGGAATGACAACTCTCTCAAATGTGCAAAAAGGAAGGAATTTGTCATCCTCGCGAAAGCGGGGATCCAGTTTTTTCCCTTTGATTTATCCAATCTCAACTTCCACATCCAACCTCCACAAGTTTAAATCCCGCATATCTAATCTTCCAACATCCGAAAACGTTTTTATTTTCCGTTCCTTCTGATTAACTTTAAAAGATTTAAAATATTTTTTTCAAATTGAAACCGGAGGAAATTATGTCAGATCCCCAGTCATTCCCATATCCGGGAATTGAAACAACCACAGACGGTACGGGTGCTGTGGTTTGGGTTGAAACTCACATTTGTCAGGGTGCCTGTGCTTATCCGATTACGCCTTCCACGAATATGGGCGGTGGGTATCAGCTTGAAGTCGCCAATGGCAAAAGAAATCTCTGGGGTGAATCTCTGGCGTTTATTGAGCCGGAATCTGAACACAGTGCTGCTTCTGCCTGCGAAGGTTTTGCTCTTGCCGGTGGCCGTGTGACCAATTTTACCTCCGGTCAGGGACTTGTCCTCATGAAGGAAGTGCTTTATACCATTTCAGGGAAACGTTTGCCGATCGTGTTTCATATCGGTGCCCGTGCGCTGACTTCTCACTCTCTGAACGTTCACTGCGGTCATGATGACGTCATGTCGGTTGCTGATGTGGGTTGGGGAATGCTGTTTGGCCGGAATGCCCAGGAAGCCGGTGATATGGCGCTGATTACCCGCCGGGTTGCAGAAGATACCAGAACTCCATTTATGTCAATTCAGGATGGATTTTTAACGACACACACGATTGAAAGAGTCCGCCTGATCGAACCTGAAATGATGAAAGATTTTGTCGGAAATCCGAAAGATAAAGTCATCAATCTGTTCGATACCAAAAATCCGGTCATGACTGGGATCGTGCAGAATCAGGATTCCTACATGAAGGGGAAAATTGCCCAGCGGTATTTTTACGATATCGTACCGGCTGCCATTGACGTTGCTTTTGAAGATTTTTACAAACTGACCGGCCGGAAATATCAGCAGGTTGAAACCTATAAAATGGAAGATGCTGAATATGCCATCGTGGGTCTTGGCGGATTGGTTGAAACTGCTGAAACTGCCGCTGACTGGCTGAGAGAAAATACCGGAATGAAGGTTGGCGTGGTCAACGTTCGTTCTTTCCGTCCTTTCCCGGGAAAAGAAGTAGTTGCTGCCCTGAAAAATGTGAAAGCTTTTTCTGTCATCGAACGTCTTGACGTTCCGTTGGCACAATCGAATCCGCTCACCATGGAAATTAAATCGGCTTTCGCTGATGCACTTACCGGATTTAACGGATACGAGAAAATATCTAAAATGCCCGACATTTATTCGGGTGCTGCCGGAATGGGAAGCCGTGACATCCGCCCGGGCGATCTGATCGCCATTTACGAAAACATGGCTGCCAAGGGCAAACAGTTTTTCACCATCGGTATTCACCATCCGCTGGCCATTGAATCCAGAGTTGACCCTGACGTTCGTCCTGAAAATGCGTTTTCTATGCGTGGACATTCTGTTGGCGGATTCGGATCAGTAACCACCAACAAAATTATCGCCACAATCGGTGGTGATGTGTTTGGTATGCACGTTCAGGCTTATCCGAAATACGGATCAGAAAAGAAAGGTTTACCAACAACCTATTACCTGACTCTCGCAAAACACCACATCCGGACCCACGCTGAACTTGAACATGTTGAATTTATCGCAGTCAATGATGTGACCGCATTTCTCCATTCCAATCCCACCAGCGGACTTGTAGACGGCGGAATTCTTTTCCTTCAGTCACAGCATGAAACTCCGGAAGAGGTTTGGGCTTCCATTCCGAAAGCATCCAGAGAAAAAATCAGAAACGGGAAATTCCGTGTTGTTTATCTGGATACTGTTCAGATTGCAAAAGAAGTCAGTTCTTCAGCAGATTTGATTCAGCGGATGCAGGGAATTGTACTTCTGGGTATTTTCCTGAAACAAACACCATTCAAGGAAAAACTCGGCATCAGCGACGATATGATTTTCAAAGGCGTTGAAAAAGCGCTCCGCAAATATTTCGGAAAACGTGGCGACCGGGTCATTCAGGATAACATGAATTGCGTAACCCGTGGCTACAATGATGCAAAACTGATTCCAGCCAGTGTGATTGCCAGTGAACCTGCTGCAAAAACGGCTCACGCTTAATCAAGAGGAGAATGAAAATGAGTACCAAAACAAACGTTCCTGAACCATCAACCTCCTTTGTGATTGATGTTGAAGATTTTAATAGCCGTATCATCGGCGCTTACAATAAAGGTGTCGCTGAAAAAGGACTTCCTGCCGACATTACAACTGCACAATCGCTGATTCCTGCCGGAACCGGTGTTTTGCGTGATTTCAGCTACATCGCACCAGAAATTCCGGAATACATTCCTGAAAATTGTGTGGGATGTATGGAATGTGTGACTGAATGTCCCGATACGGCTATCCTGGGAAAAGTGATTGAAGAGCAGGATCTCGAAAAAGAACTTGCTGCCATTGAAGACCCTGAACTTCGTGAGCATTTCAAAACCCAATGGACGAAAACCCAGAAGTATCACACGGTTTATGAAAAGAAAACCGGAACCGGCGGTTTGTTCGGGATTTTTATTGATCCGACCAAGTGCAAAGGTTGTGCAGAATGTGTGACGGTGTGTGATGATGATGCACTGAAAATGATCGTGAAAACCGATTCCAATATTCAAACTTACCGGGAAACTTTTACACAATACAAGAAAATGCCGGAAACTCCGAGTAAGTATATCAACGAAAAAGTTCTCGCTGATATGATGCTTTCTGAGAAATCATTGCTTTATGTAGGTGGTGCCGGATCCTGTATGGGTTGCGGTGAAGCAACTGCTTTGCGGATGATGCTGGCTGCAACCGGTTTTGTTTACGGACCTGAAAATGTGGGCGTTGTGGCTTCTACCGGTTGTAATACTGTGTATTCATCCACCTATCCGTACAATCCGTTTCTGACGCCGTGGGCAAACAGTTTATTTGAAAACGGACCTACTTTTGCCATGGGCGTTCGTGCGAGATGGAATCAGGATCCGGAAAATGCCAAGAAGAAATTGTGGCTGATCGGTGGTGATGGTGCGCTTCTGGATATCGGATTTCAGGCGCTCAGCCGGATGTTCCTTTCCGGACTTAACATCAACGTGATCATGCTCGACACCCAGGTTTACTCAAACACCGGCGGACAGGCTTCAACCGGAACTTTCCACGCTCAGGAAGCAAAAATGTCTGCTTTCGGTAAGGAAATTAAAGGAAAACGTGAAGGCCGCAAGGAAATGGGCAACATTGCGATGATGCACCCGAATGTGTTTGTGGCTCAGACAACGGCTGCCCACATCAATCACTTTTACCGGGCAATCATGGCAGCCAATGAATATGATGGTCCGTCTGTGGTTTCAGTTTATACAACCTGCCAGCCGGAGCACGGTGTTGCCGACAATCTGGCATCAACCCAGGCCCGTTTGGCAGTAGATACCCGTACTTTCCCGATTTTTATTTACGATCCTAGAAAGGGAAGTTCTTTCAAGGAACGGTTAAGTCTTCAGGGAAATCCGAATCCGAAAGATGACTGGTTTGTGAATCCGAAAACCAATGAAGAAATCACCTTTATTGACTTCGCCCGTTCTGAAGGCCGTTTTGCAAAACAATTCGATAAAGATGGAAATCCAACCGAAGCCCTTCTCGAAACCAAGCAGGAACGTTTGGCCAACTGGCATATTCTGCAGGAACTGGCGGGAGTGAAGTAAGGGGGCTGGGGTAAGGCTTAAGGTTTAAGCTGGTTCCGGTCATTGAGGCTCTCGAAATGACCGGAAAAACACCAGACCCTTAGGATTTCTACCGGTGGTTTCGAGAGCCTCAACCACCGAAATAAAATTGCATTTTTAAAACCCCTTCAAATTCATCTCATACAAAAAATCCGGTTTCAGTCGGATTTTTTGTTTTGTGGAAAACCCATGTTGTCATCCCGGACTTGATCCGGGATCCATGTTTTATAATTGCAATTTAAATTCACACTTCAAAAACTGAAAAACTTAATACTGGATCCCGGATCAAGTCCGGGATGACAGCCTTTCCAACCCGTCCCCATCAAATTCTACAAATTCTTCAGAATCCAGTTGGTCATGTAGGTAAACAGGTGATACCTGATTTTGCCGCCACCAATACCATGATACCCATCGGGGTAGTACATGGTTTCAAACTGTTTTCCCTGTTTTTGCAATTCCCGCACCAATTCAACGGTGTTTTGAAAATGGACGTTGTCATCAGCCGTTCCATGGAGGAGCAGGAAGTTGCCTTTGAGATTTTTTGCCAGATCAATAGGTGCGTTTTTGTAACCGTCCGGATTTAATTCCGGAGTTTGCATATATCTTTCGGTGTAAATGGAATCGTAAAATTTCCAGTTGGTAACCGGTGCAACGGCTATTGCTGCTTTAAATGTATCATTTCCTTTAAAAAGAGAATAAGCCGACAAAAATCCGCCATAACTCCATCCCCAAATACCGATCCGGTTTTTATCAACCCAGGATTTCTCTGCCAGCCATTTCGCAGCAGAAATCTGATCGTCAGATTCAACTTTTCCGAGATTTTTGTAAATGGCCGATTTAAAAGCTTTTCCCCGGTTTGGCGTGCCACGGTTATCAACGGAAACAATTATGTACCCTTTTTGAGTCAACAGGGCATGCCAGCCGTTATACCGGGTATCCCAATTATTGAGTACAACCTGACTTCCGGGTCCGCCATAAATATAAAACAGAACGGGATATTTTTTGGTGGAATCAAAATCGGTTGGTTTGATGATGTAGGCTGCAAGCGGAGTTCCATCGGCGCCGGGAATGGTGGTAAATTCAGGAACCGGAAAGGAATAGTCCTTCAGTGATTCCATGTTATTTTCCAGAATAGTTCTGACCAACTTTCCGTCGGAAGAATGGAGACGGGTTTTGGTTGGGGTTTTTACATCAGAAAACCGGTCAAGATAGAAATTGAAATCGGGATGAAGGGAAATCCGGTGAGTTCCGGTTTCCTGGGAAAGCCGGGTTAACTTTGAATTTTTAACTTCAACCCGGTACAAATCAGAATTCATCGGACCTTCTTTTGCCGCCGTAAAGTAAATGACTCCCGATTTTTTGTCATACCCCAGAACTTTATCAACTTCCCAGTTTCCTTTTGTGAGCTGGCGGATTTGTTTTCCGTCAACCGAATATAAATAGAGATGATTGAATCCATCTTTTTCTGATTGCCAGATGAAGGATTTTCCGTCGGGAAGGAAATAAACATTGTCCTGAATTTCTACCCAGGTGTCGCTCTTTTCTGAAAGAACCAGTTTGGTTGCACCCGTGCCTGCATCCGCAAAAAGCAAATCCAGTTTATTCTGAAGCCGGTTCAGGCGTTGAACCGACAGCACATTTGAATCGGCCATCCAGTCGATTCTGGGCACGTAAATATCCGTTTCTGAACCCAGATCAACCCACGATGTTGATGATCTGGAAAGATCACAAATTCCGATTTTAACGATTGAGTTCGGATCACCGGCTTTCGGATATTTGTACTCATTAAACGACAAATACTTTTCATCATAAATGGATATTTTAAATTGCGGCACGTTGGTCTGGTCAAGACGCCAGAAAGCAATTTTCTTTGAATCAGGTGACCATTTCCAACCGTTGATGATTGAAAATTCTTCCTCATAAACCCAGTCAAAATTTCCGTTTAAAATCTGATCGGTTCCATCAAAAGTAAGCTGGGTTTCCTTACCGGAAGACAATTCAAAAGTGAACAGATTGTTGTTTTTAACATAACCCAGCGTTTTACCATCAGGCGACAACTGGGCAATTTTAAGTTCAAATCCGTTCGAAGGAATGACTCTGAGGGTTTTTGATTCCAGATTATAAAGAGCAAGTTCACCACCGGTTTTTATATCCCGGGCAGATAAAATCCCCGAAAGAAGAATATCTTTTCCATCCTTCGTCCATTCGTAATAGCTGAAGGGGAAGGGTTTATCTCCACTTTTTAAATCTGAACCTGAAATCAGCAGAGATTTTTCGCCGGTTTTACAGTCATATTTCAGAATATCTGAAACACCGGTTTCTTTGTTTTTCTCGACCCACGAATAAGCATCCTGACCGGGAATCCATTGGGTGCCGAATAAATACTCGCCAGTGAATTTCTGGTTCAGGAAAATATCTTCGAGTGTGATTTCTTTATTCTGTGCTGATGCCGAAATGGCGAGGAACAGCAGGGTAAGGATAAAATTGGTTTTTTTCATAAGGATTTATCTTAACTAGGTAAAAAGAGTTTTGGTTTTAACCGGATATTATATTGTTTCTGTTGGTTGTCATCCCGGACTTGATCCGGGATCCATCCCCCTGCGAAGTTGTATTTCCAGCCCTGAATAAACATGAAAGACAGCAAAAATACTGGATCCCGGATCAAGTCCGGGATGACAGCAATTTTTTGAATTGCTAAAAAGCATCGATGTTGTCATCCCCGTGAAGACGGGGATCCATCCCCCTGCGAAGTTGTCTTTCCTGCCATGAAAGAACATGAATGACAGCCCAAATACTGGATCCCGGATCAAGTCCGGGATGACAGCCAGGTTATCAACCGTCCGAAAAGTGTTCCCAAAATTTAAAAACTCTTCCCTGATTCTTTCCAGGAAATTTTATAGGAATAATGAACCGGATCCAGGTTCTCAAGTTTTGCAATCCGGGTTTCGCCGGAACGGGTGAATTCGAGTGTGACTGAGTCGTTTGTCTTCACTTTTTCGAGCCATGGATCAATTTCCGTATCGGGGATAGGTTCCGTTTCGGTTCCTTTAATCACATCGCCAATATCCAAACCTGCTTTTAAAGCCGGACTTCCGGGTCTGACGTTGGTCACAACCCATTGTTTGTTCTGGCGGCTTAAATCCAAACCGGCAGCTGTCCTGAAAGTGGCTGGAGCTGGTTCTTTTTCGAGTGAAAGTCCAAAACCGGCAAGCAGTTTTTCATACGGAAGGGGAGTGACGCCATCAATGTATTCTGTGAAAAAAGGTTGGAAATCTTCACCTGAAACTGATTTTAAAATCCGGAGCAAATCTGCTTTGGTGTATCCTTTTCCGGAAGGTACGGTTTCCCGGTAAAGCTGAAGCATCACATCACGAAGTTGCTTTTTCCCGTTTGTTGCTGATCTGATTTTCAAATCCATCAAAAAGCCAACAATTTCACCTTTTCCATAAAAACTGATGGGTTTATTCCGGTTTCCGTCAGAAGCATATCCGTATAGCCAGGAATCAAAAGAGGATTCAGAAAGGGACGTGATTTTATTGCCGGGAGTGAGTTCCTGAATACGAAACTGATTGGCAAAATCGGCGAAAAGTTCAGCTTCCGTTAAAATCCCGGCTTTATAATTCAGGTACAGGTCAAAGTAACTGGTAAAACCTTCAACAAACCAGAATAAGTCAGAATATTGCTCTTTGGTAAAATCATAGGGGACCAGGTCAGCCGGAATCAGTTTTTTCACATTCCAGGCATGGAAAAGTTCATGGGAAGTGGTTCCCAGTGCACTTTTGAAATTATTCGAATCAGGCATATCAGTGAGCGGACCCAAAACCATTGACGTACTGGTGGCATGTTCTACGCCGTGTCCGTTCCGGTAATCAACAAAATGATAGAGAAAATGAAATTCTGAAAAGGGGACAATTCCATCCCAGAATTCAAGCTGGGATTCAGCTATTTTCGAAATTGATTCACCCAAAGCAAGAATATTCCCGTTTGTTTTTCCCTGAATCCAGATGTGAAACGGAATGTTCCTGACGGTGACCACATGATGCTGGATAGTTGGGCTGATAATCGTCGGGCAATCAATAAAGTCATCATAATTGGCTGAAACAAATGACCCATCCGGATTTCTTTTCAGGGCAGTTGCGGTCTTCCAGTCTTTGGGTGAATCAATGGTGAGAGAAACCGGGGAATGTTTGAATCCATCCACATAAACAAACAAATTGGATCCGTTGAAGTAGATTTCTTCCTCATTGTAAAGCGTAGATCCGGCGTCGAGAATGTTGGCGTAAAATTTATAAGAAAACGTAACCGGCTGATTTTTGGAAATTGAAATCCGCCACGTGTCCTTGTTGATTTTTTTAGCCGGAATCGGCTTGTTCTGATCATCAAAAGCAGAAACTTCCTGAACGAGACGGGAATAATTCTGGATTGCATACCGACCCGGACGCCAGGATGGAAGAACGAAATCGAGTTCAGATTTCCCGTGTCCGGAAACCGAAACACTGACCACCATAAGATGGGAATTGGGTTCTTCAAAACTGAGACGATATTTGATTTCAGTTTCGGTTTTTCCGAAGGAAAGGGTTGCAGTCATGGAGAGCAAAAAAGATAAGATGGATTTTTTCATAGGTGGCAAAAATAGCAAAAAGGGGAATGGGAACAAAAAACAGGTGACAAGTCGAGCGAAGCGAAGATCCCGAATTCACTTCCGGGTGGTAAGAGATAAGTCGAAGTGCAACGAAGATCCCGAACACTTTCGGGGTGGTAAGTAGGAAAAAGGGAAACGCTTTACGTGGTACGCTGTACGCTGTACGGGGTACCGGTTAAGAATTGAATTTCTTGTAAATGGTTTTGCTTTTGGGTCATATTGACATTGATGTTTTAAAATGTGAAATTGGATTAATCAAATCCTGAACTACCGGAGTTAAAAATGAAACTCACCTCACTCTCAACTATTTCGCTCGTTTTTCTGCTTTTTTCATGCAACGACAATGGGAATAACTCAATTGTTTCGCAGGAAACTCCACAGAAGCTTGCAACGGTGACAACAAATCCGGTTACAGGTATTTCTGCAGTAAATGCTTACACTGGGGGTGATGTATCGGATGATGGCGGTTCTGCAATTAAAGAACGTGGTGTTTGTTATTCAACCAAAAAAGACCCGACTATTTCTGATTCCAGACAAATTGCTGTAAACGGAGCCAGAATCTTTTTCAATTACTTATCTGATTTAAAACCGGGAACCCTTTATTATTTAAGAGCTTATGCAACGACAAATGCCGGAACTGCCTATGGTGCATCTGAAACATTTAAAACGCTGAATGAAAATATAGAAACAGGTACCGTCACCGATCGTGATGGAAATATTTATGTAACCGTGAAAATTGGCGATCAATGGTGGATGGCTGAGAATCTGAAAACAACACGTTATCGTACTGGCGAAAAAATAAGTGAAGTTGAAAATCAGGAAGACTGGAATTCAAAGCAATCCGGTGCATTCTGTTCAGTTAAATTTAAAAAAGAAAATGTTTCAAATCGTGTTGGATATTTATATAACAATGAAGCTGTGAATGATTCCCGTAATCTTGCTCCTGAAGGCTGGCATATTCCAACATCAACTGAATGGGAAAACTTGATAAATTCTCTCGGTGGTGAAAAAGAAGCAGGAATTAAACTTTTTATGGATAGTAAGGACGGTTGGTTATTTGACCTGACAAATTTGAATTCCAGTGGATTTTCTGCCCGTAGTTTTGATGGAATAGACCGGTTAGGATTTTTTTCTGAAAATGTTGCTTTTTGCGGAACCGGAAATTACGGTCTTGGTACTTCAATGTGGACGTCAACATTGAATGAATACGAGGAAAATAAAACTGTATCCATCGGATATATCGTGACCCGTGTTTTTAACGAATTCAGCCCAAGTTTGGGTCTTCCAATCCGTTGTATTAAAGACTGAAAACTTCCTGCTGCTTTTTTATTCCGGCCCCGGTTTGATTTGATTCTGTGGGATGAGTATCTTTTTAGACAAAGGTTTTCGTCCCCACGGAACCAGGTTGAATTAAAAAAAGGGTTTGAATTTGTCAACGACTACCATAACTCCCCGCAATAACTTTCACCGGACGGTTTTTCTGACCGGTGATAAATCCATTTCTCACCGTGCGCTCATGTTCGCCGCCCTTAAAAAGCAAACAACCCATATTTCAGGACTTTCAGAAGCTGCTGATCCCATGTCAACCCGGTCGGTTTTGGCTCAGTTGGGTGTTGCCATCCGCAAAAAAGGTGAAATCTGGGAAGTTAAAGGCGTTGGAAGAAAAGGATTTACTGTTTTTAACGGCGTTCTGGATGTAGGAAACAGCGGAACAACCATCCGGCTGATGAGCGGAATTCTTGCTGCTCAACCCTTTGTTTCTGAACTCACCGGCGATGCTTCCATCCGGAAAAGACCCATGAACCGGATTATCAAACCCCTGACCCAAATGGGTGCCTCAATTGAATCGGTAAATGACGGTCGTGCTCCCATCAAAATTCATGGCTCGCCCAAGATTTTCGGGATTGATTACCTGATGGAAATTTCTTCCGCACAGGTAAAATCCTGTATTCTTCTTGCCGGACTTTATACCAAAGAAAAAACCATCGTCCGTGAAAAAGTAAAAACACGTGATCACACAGAACGGATGCTGAATCTGACCACTTATGAAAAAGATGGGTTGTTTGTGACGGAATCCTCCGCCGATCATGATTTTGACCTTCCGGATATTACGGTTCCCGGTGATCCGTCTTCCGCTGCATTTTGGGCTGTTGCCGGATCCATTTTGCCGGATACTTATGTGAGAATTGAAAATGTGCTTTTAAATCCGACCCGGATCGGATTTGTTGAAGCTTTGAAGCAAATGGGTGCAGATATCACCATTACCCAAACCGGAGAATGCCAGAAAGAACCGGTTGGAACGCTTGAAGTCCGATCTGCCCAATTGAAAGGCATCCATCTTTCTGGTGATATTATTCCAAGTTTGGTTGATGAAATTCCGATTTTATGTATTGCTGCAGCTTATGCAGAAGGTGAAACTGAAATTCGTGGTGCTGAAGAACTCCGTGTTAAAGAATGTGACCGGATTGCAGCCATGGTTCAGGGAATCAAAGCCATGGGCGGTGAAGCAGTAGATTTTCCTGACGGATTGAAAATTACCGGAACCGGAAAACTCAAAGGTGCTTCCATCGAAACTTTCCACGATCACCGTATCGCCATGAGTTTTGCCATTGCCGCACTTCGTGCCGAAGGTGAAACCCTGATTCAAAATTCTGAATGTGTAAAGATATCCTATCCGGCATTCTGGGAAATCCTGGCCGGAACTCCATGAGTCATCCTGTTTTTGGATAATACCCTCCAAAAACAAATTCCAAGAGGTCGTTTATGGCTGAAGTCGTCCTGAAAAAAATCAGCAAGCAATATGAAAATGGCGTTTACGCTGTTAAAGATGTCAATATTGAAGTCGCCAACAAAGAATTCATGGTTCTGGTTGGTCCTTCCGGATGCGGGAAATCAACAACCCTCCGCATGATTGCCGGACTTGAAACCATCACCTCGGGCGAATTGTACATTGATGGTGCGCTGATGAACGATGTCTCGCCAAAAGATCGTGATATCGCCATGGTTTTTCAGAATTATGCCCTCTATCCCCACATGTCCGTTTTTGAAAATATGGCATTCGGACTCACCCTCAGAAGTTTCAGCAAAGATGAAATCAAAAAACGGGTTCATGATGCTGCCGAAATTTTAGGTTTAACTGACTATCTGGATCGTAAGCCCAAAGCCCTTTCAGGCGGACAAAGACAACGGGTTGCGGTAGGCCGTGCGATCGTCAGAAAACCAAAAGTTTTTCTTTTTGATGAACCGCTTTCAAATCTCGATGCCAAGATGCGGGTTCAGATGCGTACTGAAATCTCAAAACTTCACAAACGCCTCGAAGCTACTATGATTTACGTGACCCACGATCAGGTTGAAGCCATGACCATGGGTGACCGGATTACGGTGATGAAAGATGGATTCGTTCAGCAGATTGATACTCCGCTTCACCTGTATACCAAACCTGTCAATCGGTTTGTTGCGGGATTTATCGGCTCGCCGGCCATGAATTTTATTACAGGAAAGCTTGCCGTTGTTGATAATGAAATCAGGTTCAAAGAAGAGTCCGGTGATCTTGATCTCCATTTGCCCGATTCACTTCCCGCCATTTTCAAATCCAAAATCGGGTCAAAAGTTGTTCTCGGTATCCGCCCGGAAGATATTCACGTTTCCTTCCAGGAAAGTGAGTCGATGGTCAAAGGACAGGCACTTGTTGAAGTGGTTGAACCCATGGGCAACGAAGTATTCATTTACCTGAATTCAGCATTGACCGGAACAGCAGGAACTGCCATGGTTTCCCGTTCTGCAATCCGAACGATTCCAACACCAGGAATGGTGCTTCCGATCGGATTTGATACCGGCAAGCTTCACTTTTTTGATGCAGAATCCGGTTTGGTGATTCAGGAATAAAGTTTGCTGGAATCTAAATTGGGAATGAAGTGTTTTGTGGGAATGGGATGACAATCAGCTTACCCGGTTGTTTTTCATTTCTAACAAATCATTATATAAATTACGGAGAAATTGATGCTTAAAGTTGGTGATCTGGCCCCCCTTGATATCGTTGTGAATGACCAGGATGGAAAACCTGTTTCCCTGAAAAGTCTGGCCGGGAAAAAAGTGGTTTTGTATTTCTATCCAAAAGATGACACTCCGGGTTGCACAAAGGAAGCCTGCAGTTTCCGTGATGAACAGGCTGATTTGAAGGCTGCCGGAATTCAGGTAATCGGCGTTTCAGGTGATGATGAAAAAAAACATGAAAAATTTATTTCAAAATACAATCTGAATTTTCCGCTTTGGGCCGATGTAAACAATGAACTTTCGTCAGCGTTTGGTGCTTACGGTGAAAAATCTATGTATGGCCGGAAGTACCTGGGAATTTTCAGATCAACCTTTATTATCGGCGAAACCGGTAAGATTCTGAAAACCTATCCGAAGGTTAAACCTGAAGATCACGCCAAGGAAATCCTGGAAGATTTGAAAACTTTATAGCCGGTGACAAGGGACAAGTGACCGGGGACGAAATACTGGTCACGGGTCACATATTACGGGTCACAAAAACCAGGTACGGTTTACCTGAAATTGTAAATAAAGGTCACTGCGCTTGTCATCCCGAGTGATTTTTCACAAAGTGAAAAATTGTATCGAGGGACGATGTGCCCTTTCTTTGTGGGACGGGTGACGAAATACCGGTCACAGACCACATATCACAGGTCACCAAATATTTATCATTTAATCTGCCACGAAAGTGGCTTTTTCATTTATGCAAATAATTGTACTCTGCAATGGCGAACAACCAGATCGTGAACGGTTCCGGTCAGATTTGTTTGCTTCTGATTTATTTATTTGTGCGGATGGTGGGGCAAATACAGCTTCAGAGTTTGGGTTGGTTCCCGATGTGATTATCGGCGATTTTGATTCTGTCCGGCCAGAGGTTCTCATCCGGTTTGAAACGGTTGAACAGGTAAAAATCGAAGATCAGGAAACGACTGACTTTGAAAAAGTGCTCAGTTTCTGCAGAACTTACAACCCTGAGAAAATAATTATTTGGGGTGCCCTGGGTCTCAGAATTGATCACTCCATCGGAAATATGTCTTCACTCATCCGGGTTGGAAGTGATTTGCCTGTCATTCTCAAATCCAATCTTCACCATGTTTACCGGATTCCTGCTGATTTTAAAAGTGATTTTCCTGCCGGAACCATCCTTTCACTCATTCCGATTCCAACCGCAACGGGTATTACTACAACCGGACTAAAATGGCCGTTGACTGACGATACACTTTCCCTTGGTGTCAGAAATGGCACACTCAATCAGGCAGAAGGTGGGGAAGTGTCAATTTCGTACAAGACCGGGAATCTCATTCTGATGGAAGTTCTGAAGTGAATTTTTCTTTTGCCGATTATTCTGTAGTCGCCATTTATTTTTTGCTCCTTTTGATTTTGGGAATCCGGGCTTCCGTAAAAAAACAATCGCAGGATGATTTTTTGCTGGCGGGAAGAAAAGTTACTTTGCCTGGATTTGTGGTGACTTTGGTTGCAACCTGGTATGGCGGAATTCTGGGTGTAGGTGAATATTCTTACACGTACGGGATTTCAAACTGGCTGGCCTTTGGTTTTCCCTATTATGTTTTTGCCTTCATTTTTGCAATCTGGCTGGCGCCAAGGATTCGAAAATCCAACCTGATTTCCATTCCTGATCAGATTGAAGCATCCTACGGCCGCCGTGCCGGACTTCTGAGCGCTTTGTTTACCTTCTTGATGGTTTCACCTGCACCTTACGTTCTCATGTCAGGTATTCTGATTTCCCTGATTCTGCCGATTCCCATTTGGATTTCCATGATTATTGCACTTTTCTTTTCGCTGATTTATGTGGGGATTGGCGGATATAAAACCTTGATTGTGACCGATTTTCTTCAGTTTGCCCTCATGTTTGGCGGCTTTTTTATCATTCTCCCGGTTGCATGGTTCACTTTTGGTGGATTTGATTTTCTTCAACTGAATCTGCCACCTTCTCACCTGGAATGGATTCCTGCAGGAACCGGTGCAGGACTTGTGGTTTGGTTTTTTATTGCTTCCATGACGTTGGCTGATCCGGGTTTTTACCAACGGTGCTATTCGGCAAAAAGTCCGCAGATTGCAAGAAAGGGGATTCTGATCAGCATCGGGTTCTGGCTGATTTTTGATATTTGCACCACCCTTACGGGATTATACGCCCGTGCTGCACTGCCTGATCTTGCAAAAGCCTCACTTTCCTACCCGGCACTTGCCGACCAGATTTTACCGTCAGTAGCAAAAGGATTATTTTTCACCGGGATGCTGGCGACAGTGCTTTCAACATTGAACGGATTCAGTTTTCTGGCAGCTCAGTCTTTGGGCAAAGACTTCTGGATGAGATGGAAGGGAACACCTGAAGCTGAATCGGTCAAAGTCACCCGTATTTCTTTGCTGATTGTTGCTGTTTTGAGTTTTGGAATTGCCGTTTATTCCGAAATGATAGTAAACATTTGGTACACGTTGGGTTCAGTTGTTTTGCCGGCTTTACTTTTTCCGTTATTGCTGGTTTATTTCAAACCTGATTGGGTCAGGAATTTGCCCATGGCGGGGATGATGCTGGCAACTTTTCTGGTTTCTTCAGGATGGTGGATTGCAGGATTGCTTTTCCCGGAAGCATTTCGGACCCTATTTCAGTTGAGTCCGTTTTATCCCGGGGTCTTGGCGATGGGTGGGATGTTGGTTTATTTTCATTTTGAATTCCGTTAAAAGAAAAGTGCATATTTTCCGAGACTGACATACTTGGAGTTTTATTTCACCTTGTCCAGTTTAAACGCATTTTATTATTGAAATAAGTTTATTGTTTAGATTAATTTTATGTATAATTCTTGACAAGTTATATTAATAGTTGGTAACTTTATTGAGTATTTGATAAAATAAAATTCTAAAAACGACTTTATTTTATTGATTTCCGGGTCTAAAAAGGAGTTTAAAATGAAAAATGCCCTGATTATTTTACCAATTCTTTTAATTGGAATATTGTCTTTGGCAGGTTGTGATAAAGATGGATCACCAACCGATCCTGAAGATAAAAAAGATGACTTTCGGGATTTTTCAATTGGCAGTGATATTGCTGTTTCTGTAAATGTGAATGTAAAACTAAATGGAATTCCAGAACCTCACTCGATTAATCACCTTGACGGCAAAGGGAATTATTACTGGCAGATTGGGGATGAATTTGGTAATAACTGGTATGATCTTGAAGTTTACATGCCCTCAAGAAAAGACTTTGTAGTGGCAAAAAATATACCGGAGCTTACCGTTGAGGGTGTACCTGACCCGGGGTATGAAATTTACAGGGTGAGATGTACCTATCCGAATAAAGATGGTTCGATTTCAGAACATTACAGCAATGCAAAAAAAGTGACTTGGTCTGCAATTAAATAAAGTCATTTCTTGTATTCACAGATCTTTATAACGCCGGACTGACCATCCAGAAAGTGTTTCCAAGCTTCGCCGAATTCGCGGTTCGTAACCGAACCTTGGATGTGATCTTTGCTAAACCCGGCTTATAATTTATAACCACCAACTTTGAAACCTGCAACTAACTTTCAAAAATCAACCGCACGTTTGTCGGTGTGAAATTGTATGTTAGATTCTCTTTTCTTTTTTGAAATCAATGCTAATGAAAACAATTTTGTAATCTATGACTTTACAGTCTGTAATAAAAACATAGTTTGATTTGTAAAACTCAATGATATCATCAACTGATTTATAAAACTGCTTCTTCTCTGATTCACTGGGTTTGATTTCAGTACAATAAACAGAATCGCCTGAGATAGATAAAACAGATGTTGTTGATAAATTGTCCTCTAACATGTAAATATTAGGTATTTTAAGTCCCTGAATAGTCCCGGGGGTTTTTATTTCAATAATAGTTTTGAGAAAGCCAAATGATGTGAAGATTAGTTCAAAATCGGTTCCCAGGTTTCTTTTAATATAATACTTTCCGCTACTATCAGTTACCGAACCAACATTCTCATTTTTAACAATTACATTGGTTAATTCCAACTTAGCCTTATCTGAAAATGAAAAGACAGTCCCCTCTATTGACTGTGCGGATACAGACTGGAAAAGTAAAATGAAAAGAAGACTAATAAAATATAAATACATATTTAGAATCTAACTTATAACTTATAACTTATAACCCCGAAGTGAATTCGGGATCTGCGCTTCGCTCGACTTGTAACTTGTAACTTCCCCTATCCTCTCAGTTTCTCAATATGATTCTGTAAAGCAGCAGATGCCTGCAAGGCCAATGATTCCACGATCTGAACCAGAAATTTATTAAACGGGATGATTTTTCCGGTCACAGGTTCAGTTGCATTGATCAGCTGAATGACTCCCAACGCATTTTTATCATTATCCTGAAGCGGAACTGAAAGACAGGAAACTGTTTTGTAATTGTTTCCCTGATCAAATCTTTTTGCACCAGAAAAATCAAATTCCGATGCGTTATAAACATCCGCAATATTTAAGGTTTTTCCGTTGATGCATACCCAGGTTGCAGCAAATTTCAGATTTGGTTTTCCCGTTCCATCTTCCAGAATTTTAAGCGGCGGAAGAGTGATGGGTTTCCCGGTAGAGCCACCAGCGGCGAGTTTTAATGAGTTTGTGCGGATATTAACAAATTTGAGTTCGTGATTCCGTCCCCGAAGGTAAAGAGTTCCGCCATCTGCTCCGCAAATATCCTGTGCTTCAAGTAAAATAAGTTCGAGAAGTTTGTTCAGGTCTTTTTCCGCAGAAAGTTTGAGTCCGAGTGGCAAAATAACCCGGATGAGTTTTTCTGTCAGGTTATGAAGGTAATTGATGTCAAGTGTATCTTTATCACACCTCAGAAGTTGGACGAGGGTTTTGTCATTGTCAGTAATGACAATGTGCTCACCAGATTCTGCAGCAGAAATTAAACTGCCAATTGATTGAATCGCCTGTTCCCGGGTAACCTGTTTCATAAAAAACTCCTTTCAAAGTCTCCGGAAAGATAGCGATAACGTGAAATATTTCAAATATTCAGAGAAACAATTAAGTTCAGTTTGTCATAGACAATTAATTTGGGTTTATTTGCAAAGATTTTACAAGGATGTCTGATGAAACAGTTATTAACTGTTCTTTTTTCTTTACTGATGGTCTGTCAGGTTTCTGCCCAGATCCTTTTTGACCAGTATGACAATGGCGAAGCACCTGACCGGAATTATGATGTTCAGCATTATAAAATAGTGCTCACACCTGATATTCAGAACCATCGTGCAACCGCAACCACAGAAATCACCTGGAAAGCATTGAGTACAGGCGATACGTCTTTCTGGTTTCATGCTGAAGAGCTTGAGTTTAAAAAGGTAACCCAGAAAGGGCAACCTCTTTCTTTCCGGACGGAAAAAAACAAAGTGTATTTTTCCTTAAAAAATCCGGTTAAAAGAGGAGAGGTTTTTACTACCCGGTTTGATTACATCATTGACCATCCCAGAAAAGGAATGTACTTCAGAGTTCCAACTGTAAATACACCCTACCGGCGTACTCAAATCTGGACACAAGGTGAAGATCATGATAACCGGTTTTGGTTTCCGTGCTATGACTACCCGTCAGATAAAGCAACCAGTGAACTCATTGTAACCGTACCTGATTCCCTCAAAGCATTGAGTAACGGAAAGCTCATAAAGGAACAGAAAGACCTCAAAACAAAAACGAAAACTTTCCACTGGAAACAGCAATTGCCTCATTCGAGTTACCTCATTATGCTGGCTGTCGGAAATTACACTGTGGTAAAAGATAAAGCCGGTACATTTCCGCTGGAATATTGGGTTTATCCTGATTTAAAACGGGAAGGTGTGAGAGGATTCAGTAAAACACCTGAAATGGTGAAGTTTTATTCTGACTATATTGGTGTGCCGCTTCAGTGGGAAAAATATGCACAGATTGTAATCCAGGATTTTATGTTTGGCGGAATGGAAAATACCACAGCCACAACCATGAATGATAACAGCATCAATCTGAATGACAGGGAACTGCTTGACGGAACTTCAGATGCTTTGGTTGCCCATGAACTGGCCCATCAGTGGTGGGGTGATAATGTAACCTGCCGTGATTTCAGGCATCTCTGGCTGAATGAATCATTTGCAACCTATTTTGAAACCCTCTATACAGAACGATTCAAGACGAAAGAAGAGTTCGAAACCGAAGTTTATGACAATCAGTATGCAGGAATTCAATCTGATCGTTCAAGAGGCCGTCGGCCGATTGTTCACCCGGATTCCTATACCACAAATTTATATCCGAGGGGTGGTTCAATCCTTCACATGCTCCGTTTTATTTTGGGTGAAGATGGATTCCGTAACAGCATCAGATATTTTTTACAGAAACATGCGTATCAACCGGTTTCAACTGAAGATTTTCAGGTTGCGATAGAGGAAGTGACAGGGCAGAATCTTTATTGGTTTTTTGGTCAGTGGATTTATAAAGCGGGGTATCCCCAGTTTGCCGTTTCATGGGATCATGATTCAAAAGCCGGCATTTTAATGGTCAGATTACGTCAGACTCAAACGGTTGATTCGCTTACCGGAATTTTTAAAACACCCTTTTTGATGGAGGTTGAATCTGATTCAGGGAAACAGCTACAAAAACTCTGGACCGCATCGGCAGACACCGTTTACAAAATCTCAAACGTTTATGGTCTGAAAAACGTCATTTTTGATAAATGGAATTACTTGCTGGAAACAACAGCCTGCACCAAACCGGAATCCATGTGGGTTCATCAACTTGAAACGGCAGAAAACTTTACAGAAATATATGATGCCCTGTTGGGTTTAGGAGATACTGTTTACTCTGACGTTGTTTTTTCTGCGTTAATGAAAGTCTATCAGAACCATCCGTATGAAAACGCCAGATCAGAAGCTCTGAATTTTATTGCTTTTGACATGAATCGCCTAACCCTTGACGTTCTGAGAACCGGGCTTTCAGATTCAAGTTCATTGGTAAGGGCAACTGCTGCAAAAAACCTGGGTGATATTACTCAGAAAGAGGAAGCCTGGAAACTATCAAAAAATTTGTTTGAATCTGACCAAAGTTATACTGTTCAATTCATAGCAATGTCAGAAATGGTGAAAATAAAGCCACTTGATGCCTTGACTTATTTTAAAGCAAAAATCAGAAGCGATGAATTAACTCCTGATTTGAAATCCCGGATGATTTCTTTTATCGGCGAAAAGGGTGTTAAATTAAACGATATTTTGTGGCTTGAATCCTTTACAAAACCTCCCTTTCACAGAAAAATAAGATTAGCTGCACTCAGAGCCATGAAACAACTTGACCTGAAAAATGAAAAAACAGTTTCGGCCTGGGTTTCGGTTATTCAATCAGATGATGACGAGATGCTTGTTGAAAGTCTGTTAAACGAGGCCAGTGAGTTTCCCAAAGAAAATCTTGTACCCGTCCTGACTGAATTGTTTAAAACAACAAAATTTAAAACCATCAAAGATCAGGCAAAAATTGAACTGGTTCAGTTTGGCAAATTTGTTAATTAAACTTCCGGTATGACATAAGTTTTCAGAACCCACAAATTTTCCGTTGACAGGGAATATGCCAATCCTTGCTGAATTAACGGATTCTTTTTGATTTTTTATCCGATTAAAGCGACTTTCCTATATTTTTATGCGCAAAGAAGTGATCATCTATACTGACGGAGCCTGCTCAGGAAACCCTGGTCCGGGCGGGTGGGGAGCCATTCTCATGTTTGAAGGTGTGAACAAGGAAATCTCAGGATTTGACCCTGTTACAACCAACAACCGAATGGAACTGACTGCGGTTATCCGCTCTCTTGAGGCCTTAAAAGAACCCTGTAATGCAAAAGTTCACTCAGACAGTGCCTATATCATTAATGCGTTTCATGATGGGTGGATTCAGGGATGGCTGAGCCGGGGTTGGTTAAAATCGGATAAAAAACCAGTTGAAAATCAGGATTTGTGGAAAGCACTTCTAGAACTTACCAGAAAACACAATGTTGATTGGATTAAAGTAAAAGGTCACAGTAATGATGTCTGGAATAACCGGGCTGACGCCCTTGCAACCGGTGCCATTAAAAACCGGCCGTCTGCTTCTTAGTATTGTTTTTGTTTTCACTTTATCCGCCTGTGATAAAGCTGAACCTGTTGAACCTTACACGCCGCCCGCACCGGAAGTTAACTCGCTTTTTGATCAGTTTGACAGCTCATATAGTGGCATTGCCTATTGGGATCTCAAAAAAAGCCGTGAAAACCCGGATTATGAAACCATTCAAAATCAAATCGTTCCATTCCTTCAGTCCTCTGAATTTACAGGCAAATTAAGTGATGGATTTCTGTATCTGGATTCTGTTGGAGTTGATATCAGTTCTGATATTGATTATGCTGTTGCAGCAGTCTATGCCAAACCGGATTCAGGCTACAAGTTTGCTGTAGTTCTTGAAGGAAGAATCCCGGTTTCAAGGTGGAAGAAAGCTCTAACTGAATTCAAAAAAGAGGGTGAAAATACTGTTTTTGACTGGTTTAGAACTCAGTCTGGTCAGTATTGGGTTTCCTTTCCAAAAGAAAACAGAGTCATTTTAACCACCGAAAGAAGTCTGATTAACTACACATCGGGGAACGGTGACCTTCTCGTTTCTGAACTTGCCCGGGAATGTGCTTCCATTCCACAGCAGTCTGAGGCATTTTTCTATTTCAAAGAATTGGGCAAAACAACCCGACTTGACTTTGGTGACCCTGGCTCATCTCATGCGGTGATTGATGGTGAGGGATTAAAACAGGTCTATGCCGGAATGTACTTCAGGGATAAAATTGTCATTCGGGGGCAGGCTGATATGAGTTCTTCCTCAGGTGTGTTCACCTCGTCAGTTTTTATTAAAGCTGCCCTGAATTTTATTTCGATGAAGGCTTTTTTCTCAAATGAAACGGTTCTGACTGACTTTATTAAAGTTGATTCCCGTGATTCTTCAATCGTTTTAAAAGCAGATATTCCGGTTTCGGCACTGTCAGAAGTAAATAAGATTGGTATTGAAAAATGATTCACTCACTTGATGAACTGAAAACCAAACAATCAGCCCCGGAGAATAAGTTTATTCCCCAAATTGCAGTAATTGGTGGCGGGATAATGGGGCAGGGAATTGCGCAAACTGCTTCTTCAAACGGTATCGAAGTTATTCTCGTCGAAAAAAATGAGAAACTCGCCGAGATTGCCCTGAAACATCTGGATAGCAGTATGAATCAGGAGATTGAAAGGTGGTCGCTGACGATTGGTGAAAAAAAATCGATCATGTCTCGGATCAAAACGACCGGGAAAATTGAAGATGCTGCCCACTGTCCGATTATCATTGAAGCAATCAATGAAGATTTCGGTTTGAAAAAACGGTTGTTTCATTTACTCGATCAGGCTTGTGATCCTTCAACTGTAATTGTCAGCAATACCTCGACTTTGAATCTGACTAAACTTGCAGACGAAACCAACCGACCTGATCGTGTGATCGGCATGCACTTTCTGAATCCGGTTCCCAAAATTCCGCTGGTTGAACTGATCAGGGCAATGAAAACATCAGATGAAACCTTTACCATGGTGAAGGAGTTTGCAGAAACCCAGCTTGGTAAAAAAGTGGTCGAGGTTTTTGAATATCCGGGGTTTGTAACCACCCGTGTTATTATACCGATGATAAACGAAGCCATGCAGGTTTTCAGTGAAGGAATTGCCACAGCCGAAGGTATTGATACTGCCATGAAACTTGGTTACGGATTTCAAACAGGTCCGCTTGCACTTGCTGATATGATGGGACTTGATGATGTTCTCATGTGGATGGAACAGCTCTGGCAGCAATTGGGTGAACCTAAATTCCGGCCGGCACCGGTTTTGCGCAGAATGGTGAGAGAAGGTAAACTCGGGAAAAAATCGGGTGAAGGTTTTTTCAAATACGACGAGGACAGGTAGGCGGGGAAGCTGTTGGCTATTAGCTGTTAGGCGTAAGGAATAAGGCTTAAGCAAATACAAAACGGTTTGCAAAAGACAACCTATTGTTATGATGCATGTTTTTGGGGAGTGTCATCCCGGACTTGATCCGGGATCCATAGTTTTCCCTCCATGTATTATTCTTTGAAAATGGCCAGTCATAATTTCAATTTTCTATTTTCAGCTGGTTCAAAATTCAAAATTCAAAATTCATAATTCATAATTCATAATTCAAAAGACAATCATGTTAATTCTTACCCTAAACTGCGGTTCATCCTCAATCAAATATCAGGTCATTGAAGCTGAGACTGAAGCAACCCGTGCTGTTGGAACTGTTGAACGAATCGGGATGTCAGGTGCAATATTAACACACAAACGGGATTTTGAGCAGGCCATCAAAGTTACCGGCGAAATTCTGGATCACGCCCAGGCATTGGAATATATTTTGGGTGTGCTCCTGTCGAAAAACCATGGTGTGATGTCTGATCTGAATGAAATATCAGCTATTGGACACCGGGTTGTTCACGGTGGTGAAACTTTTAACCACTCGGTTCTGATCACACCAAAAGTTTACAATGAAATCAGGGATACGATTGAACTGGCCCCGCTTCATAATCCGGCAAATCTAAAGGGAATTGATGCCTGCTCCCGTAATCTTCCAGGGAAACCCCAGGTTGCCGTGTTTGATACAGCTTTCCATCAAACACTCCCTGAAAAAGCTTTTCTTTATGGCCTCCCGTATGTCTTATACAAACGACATAAAATCCGTAGGTACGGATTTCATGGAACCTCCCATTTTTACGTGAGCAACAGATTATACGATATCGCAGGGATTGAGAAAGAAAATTCGCGGGTTATAACCATTCATTTGGGAAATGGTTGCTCGATGGCTGCCATTCTGAATGGATTGTCTCAGGATACCTCAATGGGTTTCACTCCGCTTGAAGGTCTTCTCATGGGTACCCGTTCCGGAGACCTTGATCCATCTGCAATTTTGTTCATTATGAATAAAGAGGAATTATCTCTGAGTTCGGCTAATACACTTCTGAACAAACATTCGGGATTGATGGGAATTTCAGGCGTATCCAGTGATATGCGTGAAATTATTCAGGAAATGGAAAATGGGGATAAAAAAGCGAAAAATGCGTTTGATATTTTCTGTTACCGGGTGAAAAAATATATTGGAAGTTATGCAGCCGCTTTAGGTGGTGTTGATGCCATTGTTTTTACAGGTGGCATCGGAGAAAATGCTGCGTTGGTTCGGGAGCACGTTTTGGCCGGATTGGAATTTTTGGGTGTGAAATTAGACAAAGAAGCCAACAGCAACGGACCCAAAGAGCGCAAAATTACAACAAAAAGTTCAAAAACTCAGGTTTGGGTAGTTCCAACCAATGAAGAACTGGTCATTGCCCGGGATACCATCAAAATTATCTTTGGTGTTCAAAAGGTTATTTCCGATTAGGATCTAACCTGTCCGTTACCGATTACAATCCATTTGTAACTGGTCAACTCACGAAGTGCCATTGGGCCTCTTGCGTGGAGCTTTTGAGTGCTGATTCCGATTTCTGCGCCCATTCCAAATTCCCCTCCATCTGTAAAAGCAGTTGATGAATTCGCATAAACCACAGCCGCATCAACTGATTTCAGGAAAAGATCAATGGAAGCGTGATCTTCTGATACGATGGCTTCACTATGTCGTGAACTATAAACCGAAATGTGCTCCAAGGCTTCGTCAAGAGAAGAAACTGTTTTGACAGATAGCTTCATTGAAAGAAACTCCTGACCAAAATCTTCGTTTGTTGCCAGGTGAAGAGTTCCCTGGTAATTTCCATGGAGCACGTTCTCTGCCTTTTCGTCAGCAAACACTTCTGCTTTATATTTTTTCCCTAATTCACTTAGCAATTCAGGCAATTCGGCAAGTCTGCTTTCGTGGATAATCAGGGTATCTAAGGCATTGCAAACGCTCACTCTTCTGGCTTTTGCATTGGTGATAATCGCTTTTCCTTTTTCAAGATCGCCGGTGGCATCAAAATAGGTGTGAACTATACCGGCACCGGTTTCAATGACCGGAACTTTCGACATTTCTCTGACTGCATTGATGAGTTCCTGACTTCCCCGGGGAATAACCACATCAATTTCATTGACTGAATTGAGAATTATAGGTAAATACTCACGTTCTGAAGGAGCAAGAAAGACGGTTTGTTCAAGACCGTGCTCCCGAAGAACAGACTGAATAACTTCAACGATTGCCCGGTTTGAATCCTGAGCATCACGGCTTCCTTTTAATACACAGGCATTACCTGATTTCAAACAAAGAGCAACCACATCAAACGTTACATTTGGGCGGGATTCAAAAACAATGGCAACTACACCAAGCGGAACTGAAATCCGTTCGATATGCAGTCCGTTGGGACGGTCAACAACTTCCAGACTATGATTTAATGGAGATGAAAGAGTTGCAACCTTTCTGATGTCATCGCAAATCGCTTTTAAACGGGATTCGTTAAGAAGTAAACGATCATATTTCGGGTTGCCGGGATCCATTCTGGAAAGATCTTTTAGATTGGCTGCAAGGATTTCAACAGAAGCAGATTGTGCTTTTTCGGCAATCGAAATCAGGATTTGATTGATTTCAAAATCGGAAAGTGTTACCAGCTTCCGGCTGGCTTTTCTGACATTTTTTAAATTTAAAATTAATTCTTCAGTTGTCATTCTTTAAGGTTCCAATACCAGATAATCATAATGGATCAATGCTTTTTTCCCTGATTGTCCAAGAAGTTCATGCGCTTTCTCTGAACTGTATTGGGCAATCCCAACACCAATCTGGTCCCCGGAAGGTCCGACAATGCGTAGCACATCACCTTTGTCGAATTCACCTTCAATTTTGATGAGTCCAACCGGGAGTAAACTTTTTACGGTTTGTCTGTCGTTCAAGGCAGAAACAGCACCTTCACTGATGGTAATAGTCGCTTTGTAGGTTCCATTATGGGTGGAAATCCATTTTTTTATGCCGGATACCGGGGTTTCGGGCATGATAACCGTACCGACCGGCTTTAAATCCAGAATGTTCTGGAGAATATTTGTTGTCTTTCCGTTTGCTATAACCACCCGGATTCCCATCCGTGCTGACTTTAAGGCAATCCTGTATTTGGTCTGCATGCCACCACGGCCGAAACTGGATTTTATCGGGAGCACGCTAATTGATTTTTTTTCAGAAACCCGGATTTCAGGAATCCGTTTGCTCTCAGGGTCATCGGGGGAACCGGTAAAAATACCATCCACATTGGTTAGAAGTACCAACATTTCAGCGTCAACCATGCCAGCAATCAGACCTGCAAGTTCATCGTTATCAGTAAACATCAGTTCACTGACTGAAATTACATCATTTTCGTTAACGATGGGAATGATTTCATCACGAAGAAGGGCTGTTAGGCAGTTTTTCATATTCAGGTAATGGGTACGGTCACGAAAATCTTCCCGGGTTGCCAAAACCTGTCCGCAAAAAATCCCAAACTGGGAAAAAAGTTCGGAATAACGCTGCATCAGTTTGACCTGACCAACGGAAGCAAACAATTGCCGGCGGATGACAGGGTTCGTTTCAGAGATATGCTTGAGCGCAGACCGACCGGAACCTACTGCTCCGGAACTGACCAAAATGATCTGAATCCCTTGCTTTTTCAGGGAGCTGATCTGATCAACGAGATGGGAGATGGTGGTAATATCCAAAGATCCGTCATCTCTTGACAGAACATTGGTGCCCACTTTGACGACTATTTTTTTCATAATTTTGGGGATCTTGATCCTTTTCCTTTGAAAATCGGAAAACTCGGGTATAATTTCCACCAGAAGGATAAAATTAATTAAGACCATGATTGCTTTTCATG
>Ga0209460_1000688_pt1 | contig 27062 bp, 20 predicted proteins | sample EBPBio132013_DNA_FD_185868 | JGI IMG/M metagenome (GOLD analysis project Ga0209460, IMG submission 185868) | Wastewater treatment Type I Accumulibacter community from EBPR Bioreactor in Madison, WI, USA - Reactor 2_5/13/2013_ DNA (SPAdes)... | ecosystem: Engineered > Bioreactor > EBPR >... | reverse complement strand
GGATAGACATCGACCCAACGGTCTTCAAGGCAGCCATTCCGCAGCGCGGCGACGTAATCTTTACCGAGGGGTGCCATGCCTTCGGCGATCCATTGAACGGCCTGTTCGTAGCTGACGACGGGTGGCTTCTTGGAAATGGGTGCCCAGATGTCGTAGGGTTCGAGGGTTTCAACACCCAGCGCCTTGCGACGGATCGCCCAATACTTGTGCCACGTGGGGATGTTCTTGCGGAAGGTGTCGATCAGGTTGTGAAAGACTTCCTTCTGGATATTGTTCTGGAAGAGCGAGGCTTCCAGAGCTGTGCCATAGTTGCGGGCACGAGCATAGAACACATCACGCTTGACCGAGGCGAGGTAGTTGCTGGTGAGGGTGTTCTTGAGGCTAAGGTAGGTATCGGCGTAGTTTTCCCACGCCTGTTTACGCGCGTCACGGTCGCCGCCATCGAGGAAGGTGTCGATGGTACTCTGGGCGAGCGGCATCTCTTTGCCGTCAACCGTCACGGGTTTGAACTGCATATCGGCATCGGTGAGCATGTCGGCGGTGTTATCAGTTTGGCCGAAGGGTTCACCGGCCATCGCGAGCAGTTCTTCAACTTCCGGCGAACGGACGTGCTTTTGCTGGCGGAACAGGTCATCAAAGTACTGGGCGTACTGGCTGAGGCGGGATTCACTGGTCACCCACTGCTTCAGCTTGTCCTCGCCAATCGCCAAGATTTCGGGATTGGAGAAGGCGGTGGCTGCGCCAACACGGGCGTAGAGGCCGAACGCCTGACCGGTCATGCCGGTGGCTTCTTCGTCGCCGGTATCGACGGACTGCGACATGCGGGCGTAGAAGAACAGTTTGCTGACGCGGCGCACGAGCGAGGTTGAGAGTTCCAGCCAATCGGCCAGTTTGCCAGCGCTTTCGCCAAGCTGACCTTGAAACGGCGCGAGTTCCCCCAATGCCTCGCCAACCGTTTTAAACTCGGCTTCCCATACGGCACGCGAGGGGAATACACTTTCCGCGTTCCACTTATATTGATCCGCAATCGTACTGCGTGCGGGAATCGTTTTCGGTTCCGCCATCATTCAACTCCTATCATCAATAATCGCAATTGTTCGGGGACATACTGCAATAAAAAGGGTACACCAATCATAATACGAAGGGCTGTGAGGAAGGGTTCAATTCTGCACTTGAACCCACGAGTAAAACCCCCACCCTAGCCCTCCCCCGCCCTAAAGGACTTCCTTCGGTCGCAAGCAAGGGAGGGAACAAAAACAGTTCATTCCTGTGACGAACTACCTGGATTATAAATCGTCGAGTTCACCGTTGTTGAGGGCGGACTCGAACGAGCGCCCGATGAGCAGGATGTGCTGCACCCACGTCGCGAGGTCATCTTCGGTCATATGGTCAAGCAGCGGTTCGATGACATCATCCGGCAGGCCGTTCAGAATTTCAGTCGATAAGCACGACATGGCTTGCTCGACCGAGTCACGGGATTCGGGCGGGTCGTTCGACATCAGCTTCTGAAACCAGCGCTCAATAATGGGGTGAACCTGTTCGCAGGAGGAACCATAATCCAACTGCTGATTGGCAAGATCTTCGAATTCATCCAACCAATTCGGGTCATTTGGGGACTGCTGATCACTCATAATGTCGGCGCTCCTCCACAGACTAGCGATGGCACTACAAACCATCATCAGCGGTAATTAAAAGTGTACTCTACCCCGCCATAAATACAAGCAAACCAACCGGGTTACAGGCTGTTGGCTGGGGCGATTGGCTGTTACAATGGGTTCACAAATATCCTATCTACGGCGCATAAGTCTTATGCCCCTGAATGTGTTAGTGGTTGATGAAAATTAACAAATGGTTCGCGGTAGGTTTCGGTATTGTCATTAGTCTGGTATTCCTCTGGTTCGCCTTCCGTAACCTGAATCCGGCTGAAGTTTGGGAACAAATTCAACAAGTGAACGTCGGCTGGCTGATCGCGGGTGCGCTGGTGTATTTCATCGCCGTGACGATCATCTCGCTGCGCTGGCGCTTCCTGCTGCGCTCGACACAACCCGTACCGCTGACAACCCTCATTCCGCTGGTGCTGATCGGTTATATGGGCAACAACCTGTACCCCTTTCGCAGTGGTGAAATCCTGCGCGTGATCCTGCTCCAGCGGAACAGCGGCATTCCGGTGGCACGGGCGGCGACGACGGTGATTATCGAGCGGGTGTTTGACGGCTTGGTGATGCTGACGTTCATCGCCGTGTCGCTGCTGTTCGTGGATGTTCAGGTCACGCAAATCCGCAGCATCGCAATGGTGGCGACACCCATTTTCCTAACCGCAGTGGTGGTGTTTTTCGTCCTCGCGGCGCAACCGAACCTGCTGCGGCGTATCCTGCACATCATGGGGCGTATTCTGCCTAGTCGTATTCACACGATCATGACACGCCTCGCTGACGAGGTGATCGAGGGTTTTCAGGCACTCCGCAGTCCGGCTGACCTAGCAGGGGCGGTCATCTGCTCCTACGGCAGTTGGATGGTCGAAGCGGTGGTTTACTGGATGGTGTCGTTGGCCTTCGGGTTAGATGTCGGTTATCCGGTGATGCTGCTGACAGTGGGTGTGGTCAACCTTGCCGGTTTGATACCGGCTTCACCCGGTCAAATCGGTGTGTTCGAGTTCTTCGTGTCGCTGGTGCTGGTTGCCATGCTTGTACCGGAGGCGGAAGCCCATGCCTACGCGCTGGTGGTGCATGTGGTGATCTGGCTGCCGGTGACGCTGGCGGGTTTCGCCTTCCTCGTCCGGCAGGGATTGGGCTGGGGCGCAGTGACCCACGCCCGCGAACTGGAAAAGGCGGCGGGGTGAATACACACCTCACCCCACGATGGTACGTTCGTAAGCTCACTCCACCATCAGCCCTCTCCATAAATGGCGAGGGGAGCAAATGCAATCACAACCCGTTACTGTGAATTTATTCGCTGATGGCATTGATGTAACGGTCGGCGGAGCGTTTGACCGCGCCCTTGCCGTCACTTGTCACCACACGCCCAAATGCGTCATAAATCTGGTCAAAGGTGTAGGGTTCGACCGATTTGACGACGCGCTTGATCTTACGCGCCGGTAGCGGGATGTAATTCGGGAAGCTGTACATAAAGGTCACGTAACGCTGGTCACTGACGACGAAGATGCTGTCGCCTGTCAGCAGCACCCCCTTCCCATCTGCGCCATCGCGCCAATGCAGAACGGCAGAGCCTTCAAAGTGACCACCACAGTTAATGAGGGTTAAGCCATCAGCAATTGAGCGCGTTTCACCTTCCCAAAACTCGATTACCGGATCAGGGCGGGTGACCCATTCTTCGTCATTTTTGTGGATATAAATCGGGATACCGCCGAAGGCACGGCTCCACTCGACGATGGTGCTGTAGTAGTGCGGGTGCGAAAGGGCGATGGCGGATATACCACCGAGCGCCTCGATCTTCGCGACACTTTCGTGGTCGATCATACTGATGCAGTCCCACAAGACATTGCCATTGGGGGTTTGCACCAGATGGGCGCGGTTGCCGATGCCGAACTTGGGTTCGGTGACGATGCTGGTGAGGTTGGGGATCAGTGAGGTGAACACGTTCTGATGACCTTCACGCAGTTTATCGAGCAGAAGCCACTGCTGACCGTTCGCGCCGATATACTGGCGTTCGTCCTCACAAATGATGCAGTGTTCAGGTGGCCTTTGGCTAGCGGCGTACTGACAACCGCAGGTCGCGCACATATAGAATGTCATATGCTATTCCTCAATTCGGTAAATGAGTTTCAGGATGGGGTTTATCACAGCTTCAGCCGCCGATGTGGTACATTTCGACCTTTTTAGCGCGGTCTTCGTCGGTTTGTTCGAAGCGAACCTCGCTGTAACGGTCGATGCGACTGCCCCACGTATCCCGGATAATCGCCTCAATTTCGTCGTCGGTCGCGCCGTCGCGGAGTGGTGCGCGGAGGTCGGTTCCCTGCGTGGCGAACAAGCAGGTGTAAAGGCTGCCTTCCGGTGAGAGGCGCATACGGGAACATGCACCGCAGAACGGCTTCGTCACCGAGGCGATCACACCAATTTCACCCGCGCCATCCTGATAACGGTAGCGGAGGGCGACTTCGCTCTGGTAATTGCGGCGTGTTTGGGTCAGCGGCATGGCAGCATCAATACGGTCAACGATTTCCTGAGCAGGCACGACTTCATCCATGCGCCAGCCATTTTTGTTGCCGACATCCATATATTCGATGAAGCGCAGGATATAACCTTTATCCTTCGCCCAACGCGCGAGGTCAACAATCGTGTGGTCATTCACGCCGCGCTGGACGACGCAGTTAATTTTGATGGGCTGCAAACCAGCCAGTTCGGCGGCAGCGATGCCATCCAACACTTTTTGGACGCTGGAACGGTTGCCATTCATGCGGCGGAACACGTCGTCATCGAGCGAATCGAGGCTGACAGTGATGCGGTTTAGCCCTGCGTCTTTGAGCAGTTGGGCTTTCTTGGGGAGCAAGTAGCCATTGGTGGTCAGGGTGAGGTCATCCACGCCGTCAATCGGACGAAGCATGGCGATCAGCGTTTCGAGTTCTTCGCGCACGAGCGGCTCGCCGCCGGTAATCCGCAGCTTAACCGCGCCGAGGCGTACAATAATCCCTGTGAGGCGGGTGATTTCCTCATACGTCAAGATTTCCGGTTTGGGCAAGAAGCGGTAATGCTCACCAAAGATTTCGGCGGGCATACAGTAGGCACAGCGGAAATTACAGCGGTCGGTGACGGAGATCCGCAGGTCACGGAGGGGGCGGTTAAAGGTATCGCGAATGGCTTCTGCCATATGAACAGTGCTTATCCTTCGAACAAGTTATCTAAGCGTTAGTGTATGCTAAATCAGCCACTATATCAACATAGTATAGTCGTGTTAGATAAGCATTACATTACGTCAGATCATTTATAAAACCGTCACGCCATGTCCGATATTTGGGCTGCCAACCCTGCGCTTTGGCTTTGGCATTCGATGCGCCGCGTTCCCAATTTCCCGCGCCGTCTTTGAGGGGTGGCGGTGGGGCATCGAGCAAGTTGGCGTAAATCGGCAGCCAATCTTTCGCGGCGGCGGGTTCGTCGTCGGTGATGTTATAGTTGCCATCCGGCCAATCGAGCGCATGAATAACCGCCTGTGCAGCATCGGCAACATGGATGAACGAGGTGACGGCATCATTGGCAACCAGTTCGCCACGCCGCATCTGATCGGCGGTGAAGCCATCACGGGCGTACCATGTACCGGGGCCGTAGAAGATGCCAAAGCGCATAATGATGCTGACTGGCAGTTCTGAGGCAGTCGTTTCCAGCGCTTGCACAGCTTTTACACCACGTAGACGGGCTTCCGGCGCGTTCAAGTCGAGCGGCTCGTCCTCTTGAGCGGGTGCGTCACCCGCGCCGTACATCCACGCGATGCTTTCGGCGATGATGCGCTCGACACTCCCCGCAGCTAAGGCGGCATCGACCAGATTGCGTGTGCCTTCAATCCGCAGGTTGGTATTGGCGGCAAAGTCCCGGTCGTTGAGGTCGGTCATCATGTGCAGGACGACCTTAGGCTGAACTTCGGCGAGTGCTTTGAACAAGCCATCGCGATCAAGCGCATCGACCACAATGGGATGACCACCGGCGGCGGTGATGGAAGCGGCTTTCTCGGCGCGGCGGGTCGTGCCGTAAACCTCCCAGCCCGATTGAACGAGCAGCGGCACCAGAAGCCGCCCGATTGCACCCGTCGCACCGGCAAGAAATATTCGCATGGTTGATCCTCCTAAAAACCACATTATAGGTCGTTGGCAACAAGGCCATCAATAGACGCGCGAACCAAGTCTTGAGGTCGCGCAGATGATTCTCGAAAGTTCTGCGGTTATGGTGTACACTAGCCACATAATAACAACCCGCACTCATGGAGACGTACTTCATGTCCACTGACTCGCGCACATGGTTTTATACAACGCCTGAACCACGCCCTTATTTTATTGAGGAGCGGATTAACCATACCCTGTGGAAGAACCGTCTTCAGGGGTTGTCGATGACCTGCACCCAGTACACCGCGCCAATTAAACTCGAAGGCGTGTGGAACGGTATGCCGGTGGAATTTGAATACCAACCGGGCAAATGGTTTATCCTGCGCGCGGGGCGTGAGGTGAAGGAACTGATCGGCGTGATGCGCCAAATCCTGATGATGCGTCCGGCGCTGGCGTACACCGACGCGAACGGCATGTTCTGCGTCGAGTGGTACACGGAGGGCGGGGAAGAACGCTTCCAGCGGATACAGGGTGATCCGGCATTCCAAGGTGTGAAGCGCTTACGTAAAGACTAGGCGTTCTAGCTGCATCTACACTAAATAAGGGCATGTCTAAGCGCATGTCCTTTTTTATTTCATTTTCCCAGCAACTTCTCATGTAGATGGTTTGGAAGGATGGCGCATCCGGCTTAGTATAATAGGGTTTGTCCACTTTCGTTTGTAGGAACCAAGTATGAAACTCAAACGCCGTTTATGGTTCGTCGTCGGGCTGATTGGGATACTGCTCATCATCCAAAATGTGGTGATGGCGCACGCGAATTTGATTAAAGCCGAACCAGCCGCGAACAGTGTGCTGGAAGAAGCACCTGCCGAAATCCGCATGTGGTTCACCGAACCGCTCGAATCACGGTTCAGCAAGATCAACCTGCGGAACAGCGAAGGGAATATCGTCAATACGCCCCCAACGCAGATCGACCCGAACGACCCGACACAAATGAGTATCATTCCGGGTGCGCTGCCGGATGGCCTGTATACGGTGGTGTGGCGGGCGCTGTCGTCGGCAGATGGTCACCCGACGATTGGCAGTTACGCGATTGTCATTGGTGATGCAACTCTGCTCCAGAGCAGCGCGGCGAACACGGCGGAAGACCCAATCCGCACCGACAGTACCGTGATCCGGTGGATTAATCTCCTGAGTATGGCGCTGACGGTGGGCGGCATCGCGTTCTTCTTGTTCGTGTGGCTGCCCGCCGCGCCGGAGACTCAGCCGAATAAAGCTATCGAGCGACCGATCTTGCTGCTGACGGCGGCGGGTTGGGTACTGGTGGGGGTGACGGGGTTCCTGCTGCTGGCGCTGCAATACTCGCTGGCGACAGGTAACCCGATTTTGACGGGCATCGACGGGAACTCGCTCAACAGCATTATCGCAGATACCCGTTTCGGGCATCTGTGGCTCTCGCGCACGGCGTTGTGGGCGGGGTTAGGCGGGGCGTTGTGGTTTGCCCGCAGCGACCGCTTCTTCTACTGGGTGGCGCTGGTCATGGGGGCGGTCATTCTGGCGATCAACAGTGCCTTCAGCCATGCCAACGCGGCTTACGACCTGACGGTTTCGGTCGGCGCGGATTTCCTGCATCTATTCGCAACGGCGGTATGGGTCGGCGGGTTGGTTCACTTCTTAAACGTGATCGCACCGATACGCCGCACCTTCCCTTCATCGACACTTGTTCTTGGTCGGGTCGTCGGGCGTTTTTCGAACTTCGCGCGGGTTTCGGTGGCGACGCTGTTCATCACCGGTTTCTACTCGGCATGGCTGCAAGTGGGGACGGTCGAGGGGCTGCTGACGACCCAGTACGGCATCGCCATGCTGATTAAGCTGATCCTGTTCGTGCCGGTGCTGGGGCTGGCGGTCGTCAATCTGATATATACCCATCGCGGGTTGGAAGCCGAGCAGGATATTTGGGCGACACGGCTGCGGGGTTTGGTTGGCGCGGAAATCGTGCTGACGGTCGGTATCCTGCTGGCGGTGGGGGTGATGACTTCGATCAGTCCGGCCCGTACGACGATGGCTTACCGCGCGGCGAACCCGCCGCCACCGGAAGCGCTGCCGCTTAAGGATGTGCGTACGGTCAACGGGTTACTGGTGGAGTTTGACGCGACACCGGGGTGGTTGGGCGAGAACACGTTTACGATCAAAGTGGTGGACAGCAACGGCGCACCGATCAACGACATCACGCTCATTCGGATGCGATTCGAGAGCCAGACGCAAAACTTGGGCGAGAGCGAGCTGCGGCCTGAACGGGTGGCGGAGGGTGTGTACCGCATTTCCGGCGCGAACTTGAGCGTCCCCGGCCCGTGGCGCGTCCGTGTGACGATCCAGCGCCCGAACCAGTTCGACACACTGGTGGACTTTACCCCGGATGTGCCAACCGCACCGCCTACTACAGCGCCTGTGCCACTGCCGGAACCGAATACGCCGCTGCCGAACCGCGTGTTCATCTTATTGGTGGCGGGGGTGATGGCGCTGGGGGTTGGCGGGTTCTTCCTCGGCGAAAATCGCGCGAAGCTGGTACAAGCGTCATCACTGCTGGCGGTGGGGCTGCTGATTATGGGCGGGGCGTTCTTATTCAGCGCGATACAGGGTGCGCCGACACTGAGCAGCGTCGAAAACACCGGGCAACTATCCGAAGTTGATGCGACGAACGTCATGCCGGGCAGCCCATGAACGCGCACCGTTTATTTGTCGCCGCCGGAATTTTTCACCCTGAATCCGGCGGCCCTGCGACTTACCTGTATGAACTGCTGCCAGAGTTGCAGAAGCGGGGTTGGCAGCCGCGCGTGGTGACGTATGGCAGCGGGGATGTTGGCACCTATCCGTATCCGGTGAGGCGGATTCCACGCCGACTGCTGCCAATACGCCTCGCCCATTACGCAGCGGCGGCTTATCCCCTGCTGCGCTGGGCAGATTTGGTGTATGTGCATACGCTCGACCTGCCGCTGATGGGGGGCAAGGCGAAACGTGTGGTGAAGATGGTAGGCGACCAAGCGTGGGAACGCGCGATCCGCAAAGGCTGGATACCGCCGAGCGAGGACATCGACACCTTCCAAACGAAGGAATACGGCGGCGTAGTCAGCGCACAAAAGGCTGCCCGCGCACGGCAGATGCAAGCGATGGACGGCGTGATCGTCCCCAGCCAATACCTAAAGCGGATGGTGACGGGATGGGGGGTGGACGAGGCGAAGATTGACGTGGTATATAACGCGCTGCCGCCGCACCTGCTGGCCTCGCAAACGGGCAGCGATTTGACGCAAGCCGAAGCCCGCAAGCAGCTTAACTTGCCGGACGCACCAACGATTTTGACCGCAGCACGGCTGACGCAGTGGAAGGGCATTGACCACCTGATTACTGCTCTGCAACCAATTTCTGAGGTGCGACTGATCGTCGCGGGCGAAGGCGAATTGATGGATACATTGAAGGCACAGGCGGCAGCGGCAGGTTTGGGCGAGCGTGTGAGCTTTCTTGGCAAGATCCCGCGTGATAAACTGGCGGTGTATATGAAAGCGGCGGATTATCTCGCCCTCTATTCGGGTTACGAGGGGTTATCCCACACGCTGCTCGAAAGTTTGTTAGCGGGTACGCCGATCATCGCCAGCGACAAAGGCGGCAACCCGGAAGTGGTGCAGCACACCATCAACGGCTTGCTCGTGCCGTATGTGGATATTCCAGCGCTGACGGCGACAATCGAAGCGGCATTCCACCCCGGCGAACGGGAACGGATGGCAGCCAACAACCGGGTTGGGATGGAGCGATTCCAGTTTGAAACGATGGTGAAACACACGTCGGATGTGCTGGAAACATACTTATAACAAGGGGTAAAAATCAGATTAGCCCTGCCGGTTGAACTTATGGCAATTCATCGAGTATAGTGACGGTTTTGAACGAGCGCACATATAAAGGGGATTAAGATGCTCAGTGAAAAAATGCAGGACGCGCTGAACGCGCAAATCAACGCCGAACTTCATTCGTCGTATCTCTATCTGGCGATGGCGGCTTATTTCGAGTCACAGAACTTGCTGGGCTTTGCAAACTGGATGCATAAACAGTCGGAAGAAGAAAATGTGCATGGGATGAAGTTTTATCATTACGTGAATGATCGTCGTGGACGTGTCATCCTGACCGCGCTGGAAGGGCCAAAGACCGACTGGACTTCATCGCTGGCTGTGTTTGAGGATTCGCTGAAACACGAGCAGAAAGTGACGGGACTCATCAACAAACTGATGGACTTGGCGATTGCTGAAAGCGACCATGCGACCATCAGCTTCCTCAAGTGGTTTGTGGATGAGCAGGTAGAGGAAGAAGCCAACGTGGACAGCGTGATCCAAGACTTGAAGCGAATTGGTGACGCGCCACAGGGGTTGTTCATCCTTGACCGCGAATTGGCGGGACGCAAGGGTGAAGGCGAAGGTGAAGGCGGCGACGCGACGTAGATAGGTATTTAGAGGGGTTTGCCGGCGGCAAACCCCAACACGACCCCTTTATTCGCTAGAGTACCAATTCTACCCGCATCCGCCCATCGGCCTCTTGACCAACGAGTCTGAAGCCCTGCCGTTCGGTCACACGTACCATATTGGTGTTATCACCAACGATATTGCCGTAGATACGCTTTAGCCCTTCTTGCTTACCGATGTCTACCAAGCGGCGCAGCATTTCTGAACCGAGGCCATAACCTTGATAGGCATCGCTGACGAGAATGGTGAACTCGGCCTCTTGCCCACCGTAGAGCTTAATCAAACGTCCAGCAGCGATGATCTCGCGTTCACCACGCCGTCCTAGGATTTCGGCGACCAGCGCCATTTCGCGGTCATAGTCGATGAATGAGATGCGCGACAGGCGTTCATGCTCGATACGCTGGTTGAGTGCCAGCGGATAGAAGTAGCGGAGCATGACGCTGCGTTCGCTAATCGTCTGGTGGAAGGCTGCCATCAACGGCTCGTCTTCAGGGCGGATAGGCCGGATGACGGTTTCCATTTCATTCTTCATCGTCCAATTGCCGACGTACTGCGTGGGATAAGGCCGGATTGCCAGCTTGGGCAGTTGGTCTTCGCTGACGTTCTTATCGTACAGGACGACACGCGCATCCAACGCCAGAATATGATCGGACGATACCACCAACGGGTTGATGTCGATTTCCTTAATCCACTTCTGTTCGGTCACAAGCTGGCTAAAGCGCACGAGTAACTGCTCCAGCGCACCCATATCGACCGACTTGCGCCCACGTACACCCTTGAGCGCGGTGTAAATGGTCGTCTGTTCCATCATACGGCGGGCGAGCGTGGTGTTCAGCGGCGGCAAACCGAGCGCACGGTCTTTAAACACCTCAACCAAGATACCACCCATACCGAACAGCAGCACCGGCCCGAACTGCGGGTCGGGGCTTGCGCCGATAATGAGTTCGTAGCCATCGAGCTTAATCATCGGCTGAACGGATACGCCGAGGAAATCCGCTGCGTTGGCCTTCTCACTGACTGATTGGTAAATCTGCCGGAAGGCTTCGCGCACCATTTCGGCGCTGCCCAAGTTGAGCTTCACACCACCCACGTCACTCTTATGGGTGATGGTTTCGGAGTGCAGTTTCAGCACGACCGGATAACCTACCGTGTCGGCGGCTGCGACGGCTTCCTCCTCGGTGGGCGCGATGTACATGGGGATGGTCGGGATGTCATAGGCGGCGAGAACCTGCTTCGACTCGGTTTCGGTCAAAATGGTACGGCCATCCTGCCGCGCCTGTTGAATCATCGCTTCGACCTTCGCCAAGCTGTTCGCCTGTTCCGACGAGGCCAGCGGCAGCACCGGCGTTTCGTAGAGACCGCGTAAATTGAGCGAAAACTTCCACATATAGTTGAACAATCTAGCAGCGGTATCGGGATACGGCAGCGTGGGAATGTTGGCTTTGTTGAGGATCGCTTCGCCTTCCGCCACAACTTCACCACCCATCCAGCTTGCCAGCACGGGCTTGCCTTCGATGTGGGCATAAGGCTTAAGCAAGTTGGCGGTTTCGGTCGGGTCGGTCATGGCCTGCGGGGTGAGGATGACCAGCAAACCGTCGCTGTTCGCGTCCTGCGCGGCGATTTCGAGCGCCTTGGCGTATTTATCCGGCCCTGCGTCACCCAGCACGTCAATCGGGTTGCTGTGGCTCCACGCGGCGGGTAAGAAGCTGCTGAGTTTTTCAACCGTTTCCGGGGTGATTTCCGCCAACTCGCCACCATCACTGATGAGCGAATCGGTCGCCAGCACGCCGGGGCCGCCCGCGTTGGTGAGGATAGTCAGACGTTTACCGCGTGGGCGGGGCTGCTTCGCCAGTGCTTCGACGGTGTAGAAGATGTCGCTGATCTTATCAACACGGAGGATACCCGCGCGGCGGAAGGCCATATCCAGCACATCATCGCTGCCCGCCAACGAACCGGTATGCGAGGCTGCGGCGTGGGCTGCGGCTTCGGTGCGCCCCGCTTTGATGACGATAATCGGCTTATCCCGCGCGACTTCCCGCGCCGCGCTGAGGAAGGAACGCGCATCACCAACGGTTTCCATGTAGACGACGATGCTGCTGGTTTGGGGATCGTCACCGAGGTAGCTGATGAGGTCGCCCCAGTTGACATCGAGCATGGAGCCGATGGAGATGAACGAGCTAAAGCCGACGTTTTCCTTGAAGCTCCAGTCGAGTACCGAGGTGAGTAACGCGCCGCTTTGACTAATGAAACCGACGTTGCCGGGTCGCGCCATTGCTCCGGCGAAGGTAGCGTTCAATCCCTTGTGCGGCATCATCACGCCGAGGCAGTTCGGACCGATGATACGCATCTTACCTTTGGCGGTCGCTAAGATTTGCTGCTCAAGGGCGACCCCTTCCGGCCCGATTTCCTTGAAGCCCGCTGAGATGATGATCGCCCCACGAATGCCGAGGTCTACGCAGTCTTGGATGAGCGCGGGGACGCTCTTGGAGGGGGTCACGATCACCGCCAGATCAACCTGATCCGGTACATCGCGGATGGTGGGATAGGCTTTAACGCCCAACACCGAGGGCCGCTTGGGGTTGACTGGAAACACCGCGCCGCCAAAGGGGTTGGTGATTAAGTTCCACATAATGGTACGGCCTACGCTGCCGATATTTTCGGTCGCGCCGATGACGGCGACATTTTTAGGCGCGAAAATCGCATCCAGCGTTTGAAATTGTTGGCGCACCACTTCTTGGGTCACGCGCGGATTAATTGTTTCTGCCATAGGGTAAAGCCTCCACATGATTAGTACCAATTACGACATGCCTGTCAGTTTACATCATTTCGGCTGACTGATGGGTAAATAGTGTATTAAATCATCTCTTTTTCAGACTGAAGGCTTGGAGATTATCCAATGTGTACCCAGTTCAAAGATGAACATAATGGCGCGGCGAGGGTAAACAAAAGGCGAGTCTTATTGGCTCGCCTTTTGTAGTTACAGCGCTGCTTAGAATTAACGTGATGCCCGTAAGCGACCGATAATCTGGGTGGCTAACTGGAGCATCGGTTCCGTCCATGAGTAAGCCGCCCCAACGGTATCCAGTTTATTCTTCCAGCGGCGGTTGAGCAGCACGGCCTTCTTGTACATATCAACGGCTTCGGCGGGGCGATTCAATTGTTCCAGCGAGATCGCATGTCCGGCGAACACATAGTCGTCGGGATCTTCCAGCGAGGTAGCCTTGGCCCACGCGGCTTCGGCTTCCTCGTACTTGCCCTGCTGGAACAATACGAAAGCGGCGTTGTTGTAACCAAGATAATCTTCGGGTTCTTTTTCGGCGTAGGTTTCAAAATCCTTCAGCGCGTCGTCAATTTGTGTCTTCTGGTAGTAAAGCATTCCACGGCTGATGTGCGGGAAGGCGTGTTCGGGGTCAAGCTCGATGGACTTGGTGAAGTCGCTGATGGCCTCGTCGATGTGTTCAAGGTCGCGGTGCAGGTTGGCGCGAGTGTCGTAAGCCTTGCCGTTATCTGGCGCGAGGCGGATCACTTGGTCATAATCTTCGAGCGACTTGTCATACTTTTCCAAGCCGAGGTAAGCGTCACCACGCGCGGCGTAGACCAGCGGGTTTTCCGGCAGCAGCGTGACAATCTCATTCAGCTTGTTAATCGCTTTGTCCCACTGCCCGTTGGTCAAGAAGGTGTTGGCTTGGGTGAGCAGCCCTTTCACCGCTTCCGGCATATCGGCCTGTGGTTCGACCAACTGCGGCCCGGTCTTTTCACCGTGATCGTCTTCTTCCGACTCGACCCCGGTAGGAACAGGTTGGGGCTTCGATGTTATTTTTCCAGCGACTTCCGTTAACTGCTTGACCAACCCCTCAATGGAGGCGGCGTTTACGCCTTCACTGGCGACCGTTAGCGGATAGCCTTTTACGTCCGAAGAAGCGATGTCGTGCTGGGCATTGGCATTCACCAGCACGGCGAAAATCGGCATCCTCGCCTTCTTGGCGATGCGGAATTCGCGCTTGCTCCACTCGTTCTTTAAGGATTCTTTGCTAACGACGCTGATAAACGCATCAGAACCCTCGACCTGATCGCGGAGGGGGCGCTCCCAGCGTTGTGCGGGCAGCGCTTCACGCTCGAACCACGCTTCATGTCCGGCTTCATTCAACAGTTGAGCCAGTTCTTGAACACGCGGCAAATCACTTTGGGCATAGCTGATAAACAGTTTCATAACATATTCCTGCGGTGGACTGATACCGGACAAATAGAGGTATCTATTCTAGCGGAAAGTTATGTGGCGTATAGCGTATTTTTATAACACGCGAGCATCAACCGCGCTTACAACTTCGCCAGCGAGTCGAATTCCGGCATCATCTCGCCGGGGAACGGGTCTCGCTGCATGACCTTCGCCATCAGGTAAATGACGATGACACGCGCCGTACCGAGGATGGGGACGATCAAGAACGCACCTAAAGCACCGCCCAAAGCTGTGCCAATAATGATGCCGATGATGATGACCGGTAAGGGCAAGGAAACCGCATCCCCCATAATTTTCGGCGCGACGACATTCCAGATGAACTGCGAAATAATCAGGTTCACGATCACTACCAGCAGCGCGAACGTGCCGTTGGTCATCTGCGTAAAAACGGTTGAGCCTTGCAGCAGCGGAACCAAGCCCAGCGGCACAAGCGCGATAATACCGCCGATGGTCGGGATGAGGGAGATCACGGCGACGATAATCGAGATGGTGACTGCACCCTGCACGCCCATAATCGCCAACTGCAAAAAGGTAATGACCCCGATGATGATCGCCAACAAGAGCTGACCACGGAAGAACCCTTGCCAGACGTTCATAATCTGCCCGCCGATCAAGCGGATCTCACGCTGAAACGGCACGGAGCCACCCGTCAAAATCATACTCTGGTAACGCGGCAGTTCGAGCAGAATGAGGAGGGATAAGAACAAGCCGAGGAACAGGGTTGAAAAGAAGGTGGTAAAGGTACCGATCAGTGCGGTAATGACCTGTGTCGCCGTCCCGACAATTTGCCCGATGTTGAGGGACGACGGAATGTTACTAATCGCCTGTGTGGCAAGGTCAGCCGCCGCTTGTGGGTCAGCCGCCAGCAGCGCCTCGCGAATTTGCGCGGCAATTGGCGTAATATCAAGCGGGAACAAGCCTAAAACAATATACTCATAATTCCCCTGTGCGGGATCCCATTGGAGGATGGAGGTCTCGAACGTTCGCAGTTCGGTCGAAAGCCCTGTACCTACCGTCCTCGAAACCTGCGCGACGCTCGGCGCGATGACCAGCACCAGCACAAAAATCAAGATCAAGATGAACAGAAACACCAGCAGCACCGAGCCGGTATAATTCAAGCGCGTGTACTTGGCGATTAAGCGCGACGGCACGAAGATGAGGAATGAGAGCAAGAATGTGGTGATGAGGATGCTTAAGATTGGCCCTAACAGCGTGAGGGCGTAGACACAAGCCACCACCAGCGCCACGGTTACGAATTGGCGCACCCACGGCGACCAAACCCACTGCTCGGCTGCTGGTTCTACTGGGGGTGTCGGCTGCATATTGACCTCATTCTCACTGCTAACATTAGCCTATATTACTCATAGAAAGATAGCGGATTTACCTATAAGCCGCAAACTGACACCCGTTACAATACTCTGTATAATAGAAGCATATTGACGGAGGTTCATACCATGCGGAAGATTGCCAGTTTATTCTTGGGTTTGGCGCTCGGTGCGGGTGTCGGTGCGTTGGTCGTCACGCTGTTCGCGCCCACATCCGGCCAACAGCTTATCGCCAACCTCAAAGCCGGTTGGGAAGAAACCCTCGCGGCTGCCCGTGTCGCCAGCGCCGAACGCCGCGCCGAGTTGGAAGCCGAACTTGCGGCGAAACGCTTGTCTTTGCCCCCAAAGAAGTAAACAATCTCACATTCGTGTCATGCGTTCGTTCACTGACAGTATGTTGTTAGCATGTCATAATCAGCCTTTTACTTTAAAAAGGAGTGATGATGTACACCGATGGCATGTGGTTTAAGGATGAACAGGGACGAACACAAATTCTGCGCGGTGTCAACCTCGGCGGCAGCACCAAACTGCCATTTTCCCCCAACGGTGCCACGTATCGCCGCGAAGGGTTTTACGATCACCGGGAAGTATCGTTTGTCGGGCGGCCTTTCCCTCTTTCCGAAGCCGATGAGCATTTTCGCCGCTTACGCGCATGGGGTATGACCTTCCTGCGATTCCTCATTACGTGGGAAGCGGTTGAACATACCGCGCCCGGTGAGTATGACCAAGCCTATCTTGATTACATCCGCGCAATCATCATCAAAGCGGCTGAGTACGACATCAGTGTGTTTATTGACCCGCATCAGGATGTGTGGAGTCGCTGGACAGGTGGTGATGGCGCTCCCGGTTGGACACTGGAAGCGGTCGGCATGGACATCACCAAAATTGCCGAGACAGGGGCGGCGATCACCCATCAAACACATGGCGACCCTTTCCCACGCATGATCTGGCCGACCAACTATGATAAATTGGGCGCAGGCACAATGTTTACCTTATTCTTTGGCGGCAGTGACTTTGCACCTGCGACCAAAATTGACGGCGTTCCAGTGCAGGAATATCTACAGAGCCACTACATCCATGCGATTAAGCAGGTGGCCTTACGCCTGAACGATTTACCCAACGTGGTGGGCTACGACAGCCTGAACGAACCCGGCGGTGGTTTCATCGGCATCCGTAACCTTGCCGACCATCATGTATCCCTGCTGGCACTGGGGGCATCGCCTACGCCCTACCAAGCCATGCTGCTTGGTGCAGGCTTCCCGCAAACGGTAGATGTCCTACAAATGAGCTTCAACGGTGCAGAGACTGTCGGTCAAGAAATGTTGAATCCCAAAGGCGTACACTTGTGGCGCAAAGGTTATGACTGTGTGTGGAAACAAAATGGGGTATGGTCAGATGAGGGTGGTATGCCCCAACTGCTGCGACCCGATCATTTTGCAGTTAAAGATGGGCATCCGGTCAACTTTGCCGAAGGATACCTCAAACCATTTATGAAGCGGTTCATCACGACAATCCGCGAAATACACCCCAAAGCCCTGCTATTTCTAGAAGGTGTTCCCGGCGGCGCACATCCCCATTGGAGCGATGATGATGCCGCGCAGGCTGTAAATGCTGCCCACTGGTATGACGGCATCACCCTGATGACCAAGCAGTTCAACCCGGAATTTACAGTCAACTTCACGACGAAAGAGGCCGTCACAGGCGCGGAAGCCGTTGCTCAAGCGTTTACTGACCAACTTGCCGCCGCAAAAGCAGTAAGCCATAACCAAATGGGCAATATTCCTACGCTTATTGGTGAGTTCGGTATCCCGTTTGATCTGGATGAAAAACGGGCGTATCAATCCGGTGACTTCTCGACACACATCCAAGCGTTGGATATGTATTACGACGCGATGGATGCCAACCTGCTCAATTGTACGATCTGGAACTACACCGCCGACAACAGCAACGAACGGGGTGACTTGTGGAACGATGAAGACCTGTCGATCTTTAGCCGTGACCAGCAGGACGCGGATGACATTCATTCGGGCGGGCGTGGGCTGCCGGCGATTGTGCGGCCTTACGCCCCTAAAGTGGCAGGGGAACCGATGAGGATGACGTTCGAACTGGCGACCAAAACCTTTGAACTGGTTTTTCGTCATGATGCTAACGTGACTGCGCCTACCGAAATCTTCTTGCCGGATTACCAATATCCACAGGGTTACACCGTCGAAGTTTCGGACGGCAGTTATTCTATCGAAGGGGATTTGCTGCTGCTCCGGCACACATCGGACATCGCCGTGCATACGGTACGGGTCACGCCGAAAACAGCAGACTAAAAGACGGATACGTAACAGGTGACGACCTGCTCCTCAACTTCGAGAGGCAGGTCGCCGTTTTTATTTCATCGGGTTCTACTGCCCTGCTAACGCCTCGATTGTTGAGCGCGGGACGGTATTCAACCAACCCAAGTCGCGGCGCATCGCACCGTCGATTAGCAACCGATAGATCAAGCCCGGAGGTGTAACGTCCGGCTGTACGGGACTGGTAACATCGAACTGGAGCAGCGTTTCGCCAGTGGCTTTGGGCGTGGGGAAGCTCACGAGAACGACATAAGCGCCTTCATGTTCCACAATGCGAATGACTGGCTCCGCTACCCGACGTTCATCCAGTATCTCACGCAGCGACCGCCTCACCGCGATGCTTTCATACGTGTCGATGCGGGCAGGGATCACTTCCGCCGCTGTGTTCGCGGCTTCTTCGGTGGTGTAGACCAGCGCGACCTGACCCATTTGCTCGGTTTCGGTTGCTACATCCGCAAATGTCATCAGTTGATACGGCGGAAGTTCAACGTAATCTTTCAGTAAGTCCTCGTAGAAGCGTTTAATGAGTTCCGGTGTCGCTTGTTCACCAAGAATTAGTGCGGCGGGTGAAAACTGATTCATGCTCAACAGTAGTTCGCCATCCCAGAAGTAGGCTTGGAGCAACGTCCCTTCGGAGGTGATGGCTGCGGCTGCGGCACGGTACTGGGGCAAATCGGCTAATGACTGCTCATCACCGGTGATTACATCTACGTTATCATTCATGGCGACTTCGCTGGGCGAACTAATCAATGCGCCATCTGCAATCAGCACGGGTTGGCTGCGCCCAAGATCGCCGCCGAAAAGGTTCGCCGGGTTGCGGTCAGCGAGGTTGGTCTTGCTGCCGGTATCGCATCCGGCTTCGGGGCATAAGAGTTCGACATCGCCCTCTTGAGCCACATAGCCACGCAGCATGTAGGCGGCGCGTACCTTATTCAAATCAAAATTACCAGCCAGTTGCATGCTCTGGTTGGGGGGTGTTCCATAGGTCATTTCTTGGTCGATTTGAAAGTAATCTAACCCCATAGCTGCCATCGTCTCATCGCCAAGCTGCATGTAACGCGCGGAAATCGCCGATGCTTGATTGCGCCATACACGCCACCACAACTCGATTGGCATCAAGTCAGGGTCTTCGCCGTTGGCATCGTTCGCGGCGACAAACTCGGCAAAACTTTCCGGCACCCGTGTATCGGGATACGCCGTTTCCACCGCTTGCTTGTCATTGAAGTAAATTTCAGTGCGGGCTAAAGTCGTATTTGGAATACGCGCCAGCATTTGCATCAGGGGCTGTTCTTCCAGCAGTGTGTCCTGCGCCCCCACGGCGGAGATGCCAACGAGCGCCAGAAGCCATACGAATAATAGACTAACGTGACATTGATAGCGTTTTGACATTGATGTCCTCCTTAATGAATAACGATTGGCAAAAATGTCCGGTGATGCGCGAACCCAACTTACTCTATAAGATGACGCTTTGTCAGGCCATCTGGTTCCCGTTCACCCGCATTTTATACCCATTCTGCTTTCGCCGCGTTACAATCAAATTTCGAGTTAATCGCCAACAGCACCCTTTTAGGAGCATCTTTATGGGAACACTCTTTAAAAACGGCACCATCGTAACGGCGAGTGATATGGTTAAAGCGGATGTCTTGGTCGAAGGCGAAAAAATTGTCTTAATCGGTCAAGACATCCCCACGCAAGGGCATGAAGTTGTCCCGTGCGATGGCAAATATCTCATGCCGGGTGGTATTGATGTGCATACACATCTTGACCTCGCTTTCGGTGGCACGTATAGCAACGACGACTTCGATACCGGACATAAAGCGGCGGCGTTCGGCGGAACGACCATGCATATCGACTTCGCCATGCAGCCTAAAGGTGGCAAACTGCATGATGCGCTGGACATCTGGCGCGAAAAAGCCAAACCTGCCCAGATCGACTACAGCTTTCACATCGGCGTGACCGACCTGCGCGATGAGGTGCTGGAGGAAATCCCCACGCTCATTGATGAAGGTGTCACCAGCCTCAAGCTGTTCATGGCCTACAAGAATGTTTTCCAAATCGACGACAAGACCTTGTACCTCGCCATGAGCCAAGCCGCCAAGCACGGCATGATGGTCATGGTTCACGCCGAAAATGGTGATGTCGAAGAACAACTGCGTAAGCAACTGCTCGCTGCGGGTAAAACCGATCCGGTTGACCACTATTCATCCCGCCCCCCGGAAATCGAAGGCGAAGCGACCAACCGCGCTGCCGTCCTCTCCGGCCTCACCAACTGCCGCCTGTACGTCGTACACGTCACCTGCGAACCGGCTGTCGAAGCGATCCGCCGCGCCCGCGAGCTGGGTTATCCGGTGATGGGCGAAACCTGCGTCCAGTATTTCTACGTCACCCGCGATAAGCACCTCGGCGCTCCCGGTTTTGAAGGCGCGAAATACGTCTGCTCACCGCCCGTCCGCAACGAAGAACATCATGCCGTCCTGTGGCAAGCGGTTAAAGACGGAACGCTGCAAGCCGTCAGCACCGACCACTGCGACTTCTGGTACGAAGGCGGTGTTGGCCCTGTCCAAGAATGGGCGAAGGCGCACAACGGTGGCGACTGGACTGCGTATGAAGCGCAAGACCCCAGCTACCGCCGCCCCGGTAAGGAACTGGGCAAGGGCGACTTCTCCAAGATTCCCAACGGTATGCCCGGCATCGAAGACCGCATGATGGTCATGTGGCACCTCGGTGTGAACAGCGGCAAGATTTCACCGAGCCGTTTCGTCGAACTGAACAGCACCAATCCGGCGAAGATTTTTGGCTGTTACCCGCAAAAAGGCACGATTGCCGTGGGTACGGATGCCGATATTCTCGTGTGGGACCCGAACGCAAGTCATACCATCAGCGCCAGCACCCACCACATGAAAACCGATTACAACGTCTATGAAGGCATGACTGTTAAGGGTGTGCCGCAGCAGGTGTATCTGCGTGGCAAGCGCCTCGTCAACGGCAACCTGTGGCTGGGCAAGAACGGCGAAGGTAAATTCGTTCACCGCAAGCCGAATGCACCGATCCTCTAAACCACGAACGTTTCAAGTATACAAAAAGGGCGGACACAATTATGTCCGCCCTTTTACGTATTGTGTTATCGGCCTTAATGCCGAGTTCGCTTATTTCGCGCCGATGTCCACGATGCGGATGCTGATGAGGCGTTCCGGCACAATCGAGTTGGCATTGGGGTCGGAGTCCGTATCACGCACCTTAATCTGGTTGACCACATCCATACCTTCAACGACTTCGCCGAGGATGGTATAGCCGTTGTCGAGGAACGAGGCGTTATCAAAGGTGATGAAGAACTGGCTGCCCGCCGAGTTCGGCTGGTTAGTACGCGCCACGCCGACGACACCGGGCTTGTCGTACTTCATCGGGCCGGTGGCTTCCAGCGGAATGTTGTTGTAACCGGGGCCACCGCCACCCGTACCGGTGGGATCACCTGTTTGCGCCATGAAACCGGGGATGACGCGGTGGAAGCCAATGCCATCATAGAAACCTTTTGAGGCCAAGAACACAAAGTTATTGACGTTTTGGGGCGCGTTCACGGGATTCAACTGGATGATGAAGCGCCCATGCTCCGTCGTGACGATGGCACAGTAGGTATGTGAATTTTCGATGACCTGTTCAGGGGCGCTGAACTGCTGCTGGTTACTGTTTTCCGGCATGGTGATATTCGGGTCGGTCACGTCGGCGCAGGTGGCGACCGGCTGCTGGGCGATACCACCCAAACCACTGTCGCTGCTGGCAACCGCACCTGCTGCCCCATCCTGTAGGGTTTCAGGCGTGGGTGTGCTTTCGCTAGAAGCCGATGGAGACTGAGCCGTCGGCGGGGTCGCGGCGGGGCTGCACGCGGCGGCGAGGATCATCGCCAGTGTTAGTAAAGAGAGAATTCGTAGTTGCATTAGAAAAGACCTCGTTTTGAATAGATGGAACTACTAACGCGATTATTGTAGGAGCATGGTGGTTAAATGGAAGAACCAGTCGGCAAAAGTGGATAAGGGATTGATGAGATTTTGGATACTTGCGAACTGCCTTACCCATGTGCCATGATCTACGTGGCTCAGGCTGCATCCAACATCGAGATAGGCTGTGAAAATTAATTCTTTGAAAGGATAATCTCATGAAGGTGAAGGATAAGACCATTGTGGTGACAGGTGCGGGCAGTGGAATGGGGCGCGCCCTCGCGCTTGGATTGGTGAACAGAGGGGCGCGTGTTGCTGCGGTAGACCTTAACGAAAACGCCTTAAATGAAACGGTCGCCCTTGCCGGAGGGCAGCGAGACAACATCAGTGTTCATGTCGTAAATGTGACGGATCGTAAAGCGGTCGAAGCCTTGCCAGAAGCGGTTATACAAGCACACAATACGGTAGACGGCATCATCAACAATGCGGGAATCATTCAACCTTTTGTGCGCTTCAACGATTTGACCTATGAAGCGATTGAGCGCGTCATGAATGTGAACTTGTATGGCGTGATTTATATGACCAAAACCTTCTTACCGCATTTGTACAAGCGCCCTACCGCCCACATTGTCAATGTGTCGAGCATGGGCGGATTCTTCCCGGTGCCGGGGCAAACCGTATATGGCGCTTCAAAAGCAGCAGTGAAATTATTATCAGAAGGCTTGTACTCCGAGCTGACCGAAACCAATATTCGTGTTACGGTTGTTTTTCCCGGTGCGATTGCAACCAACATTACTCAAAACTCCGGCGTAGCGATACCAGCGGCAGGCGGTAGTGAATCGTCGCAAAGTTTCCCGACGACATCGGCACCAGACGCAGCAGCGATTATCATCAACGGAATGGAACGCGATCAATTTCAGGTTTATGTGGGTAATGATGCCAAGATGATGAATTTTCTTTATCGCGCGAGTCCCAAGCGGGCAACACGATTTATGTACAGCCGCATGAAAGGACTGCTGCCCAAGTAAGTAAGAGCAAGCAGGGGGTGAAATGAAACGATTTGTGGGAATTAATCTGAATTTTATCACATTTCCTTAAAGTGGATTAAAGAGGGAGCACACACAGGTGCTCCCATATATTAGAAGTTAACTACAGCAGCATACCGATGAGGATGTCGTACACACGCCAGATGCCGCGCTTGGCCGGGTCTGCCCAGTTGCGACCGGGGAGCAGCGGCGGGAAGCGGCTGGCATTCGGTTCGTCCCACGAATTGTTCCAACCCTCGCCCGTCCACAACAAATCCGCGCCGTCCAAGCCCAACTCTTTGAGCATCCCCTGTGGCGCATAACCGTTGTTCTCGAAGTGGTTGTCGTGTATCCAATTATTTTCCGGCAGCACGCCGAGGTCGAACACCGTGTCACGGCTGTAGAGCGTGTAGAGGCTGGTGAGGCCAATACCGAAACTCTGGTTGCCAGTGATGGTGTTATTAAAGACCTCGGTGTTATCGGCGGTCATAATCATGATGCCCGTTCCCGGCGGCACTTTGGAAACGGTCGAATTCGGTTTGCCGAAGTTCGGGTGGTTATTGTTCTCGATTCGGTTGTTATAGACGCGGGTGTTGTAACCGACCTTTGATGGGTTGTTGGGCAGTAAGAACACGAGGATCGCGCCGCTGTTGTCGTGGGCGTAGTTGTCGTAGACATCCGCATTGGTGCTGTTCTCGATCTCGATGCCGGTGACGTTGTTGAACACCTCGTTATTGCGAACGATGATCGGCCCCCGGCTTTGCCCCACATAGATACCCGCGTCGGCGATACCGCTGACGATGTTATGCTCGATGAGGATGTCGGTGCTTTCCACCGGATACAGGCCGTACAAACCCGTATCCTGAATGATGATGTCCCGATAGATGACGCGCTCGGCTCCGGTCGTCAGTACACCGTTACCGATGTAATTCTTGATTCCGAAGCCTTCCAGCGTGAAGTCGTCGCCGGTCGTGTTAAACCCGTCACTCATCACCTTTTGACCGTCGAGCCACGGGCGTTCGCCGCCATTGACGATGCCCTTGATCGTGATGCCGGGAATATCGACATAGACCGTTTCGTTATAAACACCCGGCTCGACCAGTACCGTATCCCCCGGCTGGGCTTGATCGACACCCGATTGGATGGTGTCGCCGGGCTTCACCGTGATGGTTTGCGGTGGGCGTTCTTCAAGGGCAGCGGTAGGCGGCGCGTCCGAACGTTCGACCAGATCACGCGCCGGATTTTGCATGTGCGCCACAACAGGCAAACCGGATGGTACGCTCGTTGGGACGGCGATAAGGTCGGTTGGCTCATCCGTGAGCGCATACATAAACGCGACCAGATCGCTGGTTTGTTGGTCGGTCAGGGTGAAGCCTTGCAGGAACTCATCCGGCGGCACATCCACACCGAAGGCCGGGCCGCCACCTTTGGCATAGAAATCGACCACTTCTTCGAGCGTGGTGAATACGCCGTTATGCATGTAAGGCGCAGTTAGGGCTACGTTCCGCAGACCGGGAGTGCGGAAGGCACGGGTTGAATCCGGCCCGTTGACGATTTCGACCTGTCCCAAGTCAGGGTTAAGCGGGTTGGTATCCGGCACGCCGAGGACGCTAAAGGTGTTGTTGGTGAAAGTCGGGTAGGTGTGGCACTCGAAGCAGCGAGTTTGTGCGCTGCGGAACACGTTGAAACCGCGCCGCTGGGCAGGCGTGAGCGCATTAAAGTCACCCGCCGCGAAACGGTCGAACGGCGAGTCGTGAGCCACGAGTGTGCGCTCGAAGGCCGCAATCGCCATACCGACGTTATTCATGGTTAGGCCATCGGTGAAGGCGGCATTGAACGCCGTTTGATATTCAGGGATAGCGGCAAGCTGCGTGACCAATTCCTCAGGGTTGGCGGCCATTTCATTCTCATTGGTCAATGGCGTGAGCATCTGTTCTTCGAGCGACTTGGCACGACCGTCCCAGAACAAGCTCGTCATATAGGCCACGTTCCAGAGCGAAGGGGCGTTACGGCGCAAATCCTCGCCGTGTGCGCCAATCGCAACTGGCTTGCCATCACTAAAGCCCAAGTCGGGATGGTGGCAGCTCGCACACGAGAGGTCATCATTTGCCGAGAGAATGGGATCGTAGAAAAGCAGCTTACCGAGCGCGGCTTGGTCAGGGTCAGGCGTGGCGACTTCCGGCCACGCGGCTTGTAAACCGCTGATGGCAGCGCCTTCTTGCCGAGCGCCGCCGCCCTGCTGGGCTAAGGGGATTGGTTTATCCTCCGGCACGGGCAGGTACGCAGCCGCCACAATCAGCGCCGCGATGAGCATCAGCGGGATGCCGATAATCCAGCGCCAAGGGACACGCCGACGTTGAGGTTTGGTTTGAGCGGTGGGGTATTCGGGTGGAGACAGCGGCAAATCGGCAGGCTGGGTCGTCATAAGTTTTATCCGTAAGAATATGTATTTAGCCGTGTACCCATTTTAGCGTAAGTCGGTGGTCATCCCCAAATGAATGCAGGCAATAAAAAAGGAAATGGTTCGAGGCCATTCCCTTCCTGCTTACTGAGTTCAGTAAGCACGAGCAAACACAGCTTCCTAATCAGCGGCAGCTTCCACTTTTGGCGGTGCGCGTAAAGCAGGGATAAACCGGCTGACGAAGTTATGAATATGCTTCGACTCTTTAGTGAGCAGCGGCCCTAAAATGGCGAGCAGCAGCACGTAGAGCGCCGAGAAAGGCTGCAAGATCGGGAGCAAACCACCACTCTGGGCGAGGTTTGCCAAGATGATCGAAAACTCACCACGCGAAACAATGGTTAACCCGATGTTGGACGACGCGCGAGGCGGTAAATTTGCACTCCGCCCTGCGAAAATACCGGCGACATAGTTACCGATAATCGTCAGGATAACGGCGGCTAAAGCGATGCCTACGGCCCCCCCCAACGTCAATGGGTCAATCGAGAGTCCGAAACTGAAGAAGAACACCGCGCCGAAAAAGTCACGGAACGGGATCACCAGATGCTCAATCCGTTTAACATGCTCGGTTTCCGCCAGCACCAAACCAACCAAGAGTGCGCCAATAGCTTCGGCAACGTGAATGGTTTCGGAAAAGCCAGCCACTAACAGCAGCATGGCAAAGACAACCAGTAAGAACACTTCATCAGACGTGATGTTTAAGAAGCGATTCAGTAAGGGAATGGCGAGCCGTCCAACGACCAGCAAGCCAATCATAAACCCTAAGGCGAGTAAGGCAGAACTCACCACTGCTCCTAGCGAAGCGGCAGAACTGAGTACAAGCCCGGAAACAATCGACAGATAGACTGCGAGAAACACATCTTCAAACATGATGATCCCAAGGATCATCTCGGTTTCAGGGTTCGCGGTACGCCGCAGATCGACCAGCACTTTGGCGACAATCGCGCTCGAAGAAATGGTGGTGATACCAGCCGCGACCAACACTTCTTTAAGCGGCCAGCCTTGCAGCAGGGCAAACCCGATGCCAAGTGTAAAGTTGATGGCGATGTAAATCGTACCGCCAACAGCAATCGACCGACCGGCTTTGACTAAGCGGCCAACTGAAAATTCCAGCCCTAAATAGAAAAGCAGAAACAACACGCCGAGCCGTCCCATAAACTCGATGAGGGGCGCGGTGGTGATAAACCGTAAATCGATTATCCAAAAATGGGGAGCATGTGGGCCGACAACCATACCAGCAAGGATCAACAGAGGAACAATGGAGAAACGCAAACGCGAGGAAATGATGCCCGCAACAGCCATTAAGACGAGGGCAACGCCAGCTTCGAATACAATATGGTGTTCCAAATTTACGGTCCTCCGTTCAAGATAAGCCGCTTGAAGGTGTGAATCTGCTGCCGTTCACCCATCGCGACTACGGTCATACCTGTACGTAACACTTGATCTGGCCCCGGGTTGACGATCTTGGATT